>BNJV01002786.1_pt1 | contig 168713 bp, 164 predicted proteins | sample 8540591 | NCBI WGS metagenome assembly BNJV01 (sample SAMD00202457, study PRJDB9452) | human saliva metagenome | host: Homo sapiens
CCATACAAGAGTAAGGTGATTTTTCTCTTCGAAGAATTACAGTGAGCTACCTTCCTTGGTTCATTTTTAAATCAGCAGAGAAGCAAGGGCATGTTGGGATTGATTTGAAAAACTTACCACCGCTATTTTTAATGCTGTTACCTGGTTGAATAAGGGTGGAGAGGACTTAACCAAATGAAAAAGATAAGACTTATTATTCCATACTTTGGAAAACTTCCAAAGTTTTTTTCCCATATTTTTTGCTGACCGCCAAACGTAATCAAAAGATTGATTTCTTAATTTATACGGATCAAAATGTTGACCAATTGGAAATTTGAACGCTGAGAATATTGAATTTAAGACTCTTTCGTTTGATGATTTAAGAAAAAAAGTACAGTCTAAATTTGATTTTGAAATTTCTCTCAAAACACCTTATAAATTATGTGACTATAAAGTTGCTTATGGGTTTATCTTTGAAGAGGAGTTGAAGGGATATGACTACTGGGGATTTTGTGATACAGATGTCTTACTTGGTGATATTTATCAATTTCTGGAAGAACATAGCTTTTTTGAGAATGACTATGCTCGATATGGTCTTTTAGGTCATCTCCAAATATTTAAAAATTCACAAGAAGTTAATCATGTATTTATGTCTGGGCAAGGTTTAAACTATCGATTAGATTATCATAATGTCTTTACTAGTGAGCAAAATTTTATTTTTGATGAGGCAGAAGGTATTCAAAAATTGTTTGAAAAATCTGGTTTTGAACAATTACAAGATAAGTTTTTTGATGATATTGATATCAGCCATTTTTCATTTCGAGAATATGGAGAAGATGAGCCTAAACGTTATTATTCTTGGTCACAGAAACATGGCTTGAAATCGATTAATTTAATTGATGGTAAAATAGTTATCAAACATCCGCTATATACACATTTTCAAAAAAGGACAATTGAATGTCCTGAATTTGAACTTGTAGAATCATTTTATGTTATCCCGAATAAGTTGGTATTTGGAGAAGAACTTTCGATACAAGAAATCGAAGAAGTCACTAAAAATAAATTCTATTGGGAATATGTCAAGTCAACGTTTTTTAAAAAATTTAAAATGGAAAAATGGTCGTTAGAATTTATTCGCCATAAATTAAGGATGAGAGCTAATGAGTAATATAGATTTGAGCATTATCGTTCCGGTATATAATGTTGAGAATTATTTAAGAAGAGGTCTAGATTCAATACTGTCGCAATCGTCATTAATAAAATATGAGATTTTGTTAATTGATGATGATTCAAGTGACAATAGTGGTGCGATTTGTGATGAGTACCAAAATAACTATTCGAATGTTTTTGTTACTCATATTGAGAATAACGGTGTAGCAGAAGCTAGGAATCTAGGTATCTCTTTATCAAGGGAAATTATTTATACTTTATGGATCCAGATGATTTTTTTATCTGATGATTTCTTTGAAAGGATATCTCCTCAAATTAATAAAAAAAATGGGATGTTCTTTGTTTTTGGCTACAATGAGATTAAAGAAAATAATAATGATATTTTTATCTTGTCGTTCTCATACTTATAGTCAAATTGGACTTCTAGATAAAGGTGAATTTAGAAGTTGTTTTGTAGATTTATTTAAAACTGACATGATGTATAATGTTTGGTCAAGAGTATATAACAAATCGTTTATTTTTAAAATACGATATTAAATTTCCTAGTAGGCCAATAGGAGAGGATACATTATTTAATTTTCAAGTTTATCGACATTTAAACACCATTCTATTTATTGATTCTACACTCTATAATTATATTGCTGGTAGAAGTGGTTCAGCATTAACCAGTTTTCATCCTAGGAGAATTGAAATTCAATTAGATGAACTTCAAGAATTACATAAATTGCTTGAACAGTTCCAATTAGAAGATGCTACATTAATGCAGGAAATTAAGACCAAAAATTATCATAAGTTCAGTTTTTCAAATTTCTAATTTAAAGTTGAAAAAGACAAGAAAAAAAATAGAATTACTACAGTCCATTATTTCAAATAAAGCTTTTTGAAAATATTTTTTTCAGGGAATGGAGATCAAATCATTGGTCCCTATAATATGTTATTGAGACAGCGAAATATTTCTTCTTTTTCTTAGAAGGTTGAGTATTGATCTTCTCACCAAAAAAATTTCGGACAGTCATCTTTATTGAAAAAAATGAAAATGAATCCAATCTTACGTAAAATTGCTTTTTAAATAAATTAGCTATTCTTATAAACAGTAAAAGGGTATTATGTTAAAAAAATTAAGTTTGAGAACCTTTTTGGTTATTTTTGGTCTTATCGGTAATTGTAGGGTACGATGTTATTATGACTTCGGTTCTTAATAAAACTCTCCCTCAATTACCAACTATTCTCTTGATTGGTGTTGCATTGGTGTTGTTACTAAGATTTTTTTATTTATTAAAAAAATTTTTAGTACATCATTCATTGTTTCAGGAATTCTTTTTAATCATAACAAGTTTATGTGTCTTTTTTTACAAACTGGTGCTACCAATTTTTCTCCTCTACTCATTATTGATTTTACTACTTTTATGATGTTGATGTAGATGTTATTTTTAAAAACTTATGTGTTTATTGCTGGTTCAATTGTCATAGGTATATTCGTACTTTCAATAATTGGTTTTCTACCAAATTTACAATTTGCCCAAGTTAGATCTTCCGGATTAGTTATAAGAAATTCATTTGGCTTCATCTATCCTACAGATTTTGCCTCACACTGTTTTTTTATTTGTTTATTGCTTGGGGATATTTACTTAGAGAAAAGTATATTTGACTTTAGGGTGGCAGTTGGAGTAGCTTTTATCAGCCTTTATTATCAAATTTTGTGATGCTAGATTGAATTCTATGTCTATTTTTGGTAGCTGTAATTATCTTTTTAGTAATGTACTATACTAATGAAAAGAAATTTAAAGTTTATTACATACTACCCTATTCTGCGGCAATTTTTCATCATTGATGTTTTATTTGTCTTCCCATTTTTTTCTTTTTCTTCCCCATTTTTTTGTTAAGTTGAATGATTTCTTCAGTATGAGACTTTTTTTGGGTAAAAATGCCCTTGATACATACAAGTTACATCTTTTTGGAACTAATAATGTAAAATTTATTGGTTATGGAGGTACTACAGAGTCAGTACTCAGTTATAATTATGTTGATTCCTCATATATTCAAATGTTATTCTACTATGGAATTGTTCCTGTAGTCTTGCTTGTATTAGTTTATGTTTTTATCATCCAGGAGATTTTTATAAAGAAGGCAAAATGTTATTTCTCGCATTACTTTCTCTGATAACTATTAATTGTATGATAGAAGCATTCTGGGTTAGACCAGGGTACAACATCTTCATGTTTACATTATTCGCAAGTTTAATTTCGATAAAAAGAAATAAATGACGAGGAAAATAAAATGAAGGTACTATAAATGAAAGTTTTTAAAAAAATTACGCCTACAATCTTTTCCTATCAATTACTGGTCATTGTTTTACCAATCATTACGACACCTTATGTTACTAGGATTTTTAGTTCTAAGGATTTAGGTACTTATGGTTACTTTAATTCGATTGTGACCTACTTTATTCTTTTGGCGACTTTAGGTGTTGCTAACTATGGTACTAAAGAGATTTCAGGACATCGAAAGGATATTCGTAAAAATTTCTGGGGTATTTATACCCTTCAATTGATTGCGACTATTTTGTCTCTTGTCTTGTATACATCATTATGTTTGTTCTTTCCTGGTATGCAAAATATGGTGGCTTATATCTTAGGATTAAGCTTGATATCGAAAGGAATGGATATTTCTTGGTTATTCCAAGGTTTGGAGGATTTTCGTCGTATTACCGCAAGGAATACAACGGTAAAGGTTTTAGGAGTTATTTCTATCTTCCTATTTGTGAAAACACCTGGTGATTTGTATCTCTATGTTTTCCTATTGACCTTCTTTGAATTGCTTGGGCAATTAAGTATGTGGTTACCAGCGAGACCTTACATTGGAGAACCACAATTTGATTTATCCTATGCTAAGAAACATCTTAAACCTGTTATTTTGCTGTTTCTCCCTCAGGTTGCCATCTCACTATACGTGACTTTGGATCGTACGATGTTGGGTGCCTTGTCATCTACCAATGACGTCGGTATTTATGACCAGGCATTGAAGATTATCAATATCCTCTTAACACTAGTGACCTCTTTAGGTAGTGTAATGCTTCCTAGGGTATCTGGTCTTTATCTAGCGGAGACCATAAGGCCGTTAACAAGATGCATGAGTTGTCTTTCTTGATCTATAATCTTGTGATTTTCCCGATAATAGCGGGTCTCTTGATTGTTAATAAGGACTTTGTGAGTTTCTTCCTAGGGAAAGATTTCCAAGAGGCTTATCTTGCCATTGCTATTATGGTCTTTAGGATGTTCTTTATCGGTTGGACGAATATTATGGGAATCCAGATTTTGATTCCACACAATAAACATCGTGAGTTTATGCTCTCTACGACTATTCCGGCTGTTGTCAGTGTTGGACTTAATCTCTTGTTAATTCCTCCATTTGGCTTTGTCGGGGCCTCAATTGTATCAGTTTTAACAGAGGCTTTGGTATGGGTTATTCAATTGAATTTTTCAAGGAAATTCATCAAAGATGTGTCAATCCTTCCAGCCATGTCAAAAATTATCTTAGCATCAGTTGTCATGTATTTTGGACTCTTTGTCTTTAAGATGTTTGTGCAATTGAAACCAATGCTAAATGTAGCAGTAGATGGTCTTGTCGGTGCTATCATTTATATCGTCTTGATTATTGTCTTACGTGTCGTTGATATGAAAGACTTGAAGCAACAGTTAATGAAAAACTAAGGAGAAAAATATGTACGATTATCTTATCGTTGGTGCTGGTTTGTCTGGAGCAATCTTCGCACATGAAGCTACAAAACGTGGCAAAAAAGTAAAAGTGATTGACAAGCGTGATCACATCGGTGGCAATATCTACTGTGAAGATGTTGAAGGTATCAACGTTCACAAGTACGGTGCCCACATTTTCCATACCTCAAATAAAAAAGTTTGGGATTATGTCAACCAATTTGCTGAGTTTAATAACTATATCAACTCACCAATTGCTAACTACAAGGGCAGTCTTTATAACCTTCCATTTAACATGAATACATTTTATGCTATGTGGGGCACTAAGACTCCTCAAGAAGTTAAGGACAAGATTGCTGAGCAAACGGCTGATATGAAAGATGTTGAGCCTAAACTTGGAAGAACAAGCTATCAAGTTAATTGGTCCAGATATCTACGAAAAGTTGATCAAGGGATACACTGAAAAACAATGGGGACGTTCTGCCACAGACCTTCCACCATTTATCATCAAACGTCTCCCTGTTCGTCTGACTTTTGATAACAACTACTTTAATGACCGTTACCAAGGAATTCCGATCGGTGGTTACAATGTCATCATTGAAAATATGCTTGGAGATGTAGAAGTAGAGCTTGGAGTTGACTTCTTTGCCAATCGTGAAGAGCTTGAAGCCTCAGCTGAAAAAGTTGTCTTTACAGGAATGATTGACCAGTACTTTGACTACAAACATGGTGAGTTGGAATACCGTAGTCTTCGTTTTGAACACGAAGTCTTGGATGAAGAAAATCATCAAGGAAATGCTGTGGTCAACTACACAGAGCGTGAGATTCCTTATACTCGTATTATTGAGCATAAGCACTTCGAGTATGGTACACAACCTAAGACAGTTATCACACGTGAATACCCAGCTGATTGGAAACGTGGAGATGAACCATACTACCCAATCAATGATGAAAAGAACAATGCCATGTTTGCTAAGTACCAAGAAGAAGCTGAGAAAAATGACAAGGTTATCTTCTGTGGACGTCTTGCAGATTATAAATACTACGACATGCACGTGGTCATTGAGCGTGCTCTAGAAGTCGTTGAGAAAGAATTTACTAAATGACACAAGAAAAGATTGATATCGTTGTTCTTTGGGTAGATGGAAGTGCCCCAGAGTTTATCCGTGAGAAACAAGCAGTTACTGAGAATGTTTCTGATTTGAACCAAGAAATTGATGGTGAGCAACGTTATCGTGATTATGGTATTTTTAATTACTGGTTCCGAATGATTGAAAAGAATGCTCCTTGGGTAAATAATGTCTATTTGATTACCAATGGGCAAAAGCCAGACTGGTTGAATTTGGAACATCCAAAACTCAAATTGGTAACTCATAGGGAATTTATGCCTAAAGAATACCTACCGACCTATAATTCAGCAGCTATTGAGCTTAATCTTCATCGTATTGAAGGATTGTCGGAGAACTACTTGTATTTCAATGATGATATGTACTTGATTAGAGACAGTCAACCTTCAGATTTTTATAAAAATGGTCAGCCTAAGCTTTTAGCTGTTTATGATGCCTTAGTTCCTTGGTCACCATTTACGAATACTTATCACAATAATGTTGAATTAATTTATCGCCATTTTCCTAATAAGAAGGCTTTGAAGTCTTCGCCATGGAAATTCTTTAATTTCCGTTATGGTTCCTTGGTTTTGAAAAATTTGTTACTCTTGCCTTGGGGTCCTACGGGATACGTGAACCAGCATTTACCTGTTCCGATGAAGAAGAGTACCTTGGCACATTTATGGGAAATTGAAGGTGAAACTTTAGATAAAACATCGCGAAATCCAATTAGAGACTATGGAGTAGATGTTAATCAATACATCTGTCAGCATTGGCAAATTGAAAGTAACCAGTTTTACCCTATGTCTAAAAGTTTCGGAGAGACAATCGGTTTGAATCAGGTGGATAAGCTGGAATCTATCTTTAAAGATAGACGTAAAAAACTACTTTGTGTGAATGATGATGTTGATTTTAAAGAGGAGAATATCATTCGTTTTAAGGAAATCTTGAATGAATACTATCCTGAAAAATCAGCTTTTGAAAAATGAGAAATAAGAGATGAAATACTATTTAAAAGAAGAATTTTTACACGATAACAATGTCAAAAATGCTGGAAATAAGGCACGGAATGATGTTGAAGTAATTTTAAATAAATTGGGTTATTCTCCATTAAAAGTTTTTGGTTAAAGACTGGTATCAAATGAATGTGCTAAATGCTCAGATTCATAAATATAGAGCACATTCTAAAGCCTTTAAATTCTTAAACAAAAATGATGAAATTGTGATTCAATTTCCTTTGTTACATCATACTTTATTTCTTAGCAATTTGTTAAGAAAACTAAATAACAAAGGTGTTAAAGTCTATTTTTCTAATTCATGATTTAGAAACACTTCGTTTTGTGAATGATAAAACTTTACCCTTTAGGATGAAGTTACGGATGAAATTAACTGAAAGCGATACGTTCCGTAACGTTACAGGTATCATTGCCCACAATCCAATCATGAAATCTGTTTTTAGTGGATAAAGGGGTTGCAGAAGATAAGATTGTTAGCCTTGGCATTTTTCGACTATTTGATTCCAAATTTCCAGAGAAGACAGGTTTCACGAAGAATCAGCCAATTATTGTAGCTGGTAACTTGGCACAAGAAAAAAAGCTGGTTATCTTTACTCTCTTCCTGCAGAACCTGCTTATAACCTTTATGGTGTCGGCTTTCGACGAAAGCAGAGCTCTTGAGAATGAGAACTACTTTGGTTCCTTCCTACCTGATGAGCTTCCTGCAGCCCTTGAGGGTGGTTTTGGGCTTGTCTGGGATGGCGACAGTGCTGAGACATGTAGTGGTGTTTTTCGGCGAGTACCTTCGCTATAATAACTCTCACAAGGCGTCACTTTACTTGGCCTCAGGATTCCCGCTTGTCGTTTGAAACAGTCAGCCTTATCTCATTTTTGTGCTTGAGAACGGCTGTGGAATTGCAGTTGAGTCACTTCATGAATTGAAGGCGACAATTGACAATCTTTCAGATACTGATTACCAAGATTTGGTTGAAAAATACCAAGCGTGTCGGTAAAGGTATTCGTGATGGTCACTACCTACTTACTGCATTGAACAATTTAAAATAAGAAAAATCCTCATGCTTGTGAGGATTTTTTTGCATTATTTGAAGACTTCAAACTGGTATTGGGTTCCTGGAACTTTTTCCATTTGAATAGATTGCTTTCAATATAGTCGTCATAAGTGATTGACTTGGATTTACCTGCTTTTACGAGCTCTGGATCACGCCATATATTTGGATCAGCAGCATTAGTATCACGCTTGGTGAGGTAGAGGTACTCAATATAGGTTCTATTGTCGACAAAGGCACCAGCAACCTTTTTCCTTACCATTATCAGATCGCGTGTACATACGAGTCGTTCCACCACCATCTAGTAGGAAGGCAAGACGAATATTCGAGTAGCCTATATTTTTTTAAAAAGCTTATAGACGTCTTCGTGATTCAAGCCCTTATTAAAGGGAGTTGTGGCCATAGGTTTGGATAATACGGATAATACCATCATAGGTCTCTACGTAAATGGAACGAGCATTTGGTTGGTCAGGATCACCTTTTTTTCCCAGGTTTTATCTACTTTTTTTATCTTTAATGAGAATACCAAAAGGCACCTGTATCCCAACCATTGCTTCCCATGTGGGTAAACATTTTTAGCTGTGTCTATATTTGGGTAGGTTCCGGCAGTGATATTATTTTTGATCATCTCCATATAGAAGGCCTGTTTTGCCCAATTCGATTTCCTTTTTGAGCGAAAGGACGATCTAGCCCTTCGTAAGACCAAAAAAACCAGAGTTAATAAGAGCAAGAGCTTCTCGTCGCTTAGCTTCGTACTTAATACTTTGCTCTGTGAGTTCAGGATTATTATCTTCGGTTCTTCCTTTTTGTAGGACATACTTTCCGTCCTTCTTGAAGGAGAGAATTTGCATGTCTACATTTTTTTAATATTGCCTTTTTTCAAGTAAGACAGACTGATCTAAGAGCTCTTTATTCTTTATGGTAAAGTTCAATCCATCCTTATTTGATGGCATGGAAAGCTTCTTAATATCTCGATTGTTGAAATAGATGGTGAGGTAGAGCAGTCCACCAACTATGGCACCTATCATTAGAAGAGAAAATAGTATTCTTAAAATATTCTTCAATTTCATACTATAATTATAAACAATCTAGGGCTTACAAAACAATCCTAAGGATCAGGTATAATTCTTTTTCTAATTAAATTTTTTTGACAACTACCGATTGTAGTAAATAATTTATTTGGGATATGAAAAATAGTTTAATAGCAAAAGAAGTCAGATAGACTTCTTTTTTTAGTTTTTCAAAAACTATCACTAATTTTAAAAATTTGTCTTATAAAACTTTTCATCGCTGAAACTGTGTGGTAAAATGATTAACGTATAAAATTTGTATAAAGGGAAGTTTATATGAAAAAGAAAGATCTTATTTTTTATGCCGGAGCGGCAGTCTTGATGGCTGTGTCTGCTCAGGGAGTCCGTGCAGATGAGCTGGTTTCAAACGAGGCTGCTACTACTGAAGGCAACCAAGTCCAAGCTGAAAAAGCGCCAGAAGTGGCCGTTGCTGAAAAGTCGGTAGCACCTGTCGCAAGCAACTATGCAGCACCAGCAAATGTGACCGAACAGCCTGTAGCACCTGTGAACAAGGCCGCGGCTTCAGAAAGTGGGGCTCCATCTGTAGAGAAAGCTACAGAAGCATCGACTACTGAGAAAGAAGAAACTCCTCTTCCGTCTAATACAGGAAGCACGACCTTCTTTAACACAGGCGCTCACGCTCCTGCTGGTCGTTCAACAGATGTGGCGGTTCAGCCAAAATCATTCGTTGATGTGAGTAGCCACAACGGAGACATTAGTATTGGAGACTATCGTACTCTAGCTAATAAAGGAGTGGGCGGTGTCGTTGTCAAATTGACAGAAGACACTTGGTACAAGAACCCGAATGCGGAGAACCAAATTCGCAATGCACTAGCTGCGGGTCTGCAAGTGTCGAGCTACCACTTCTCACGCTATACTTCCGAGGAAGCAGCGCGTGCAGAAGCGCGATTCTACATTGCAGAGGCGCAACGCTTGAGTCTTCCAAAGAACACCCTCATGGTCAATGACTTTGAGGATGCCAAGATGCAGCCAAACATTAACCGCAACACCCAAGCCTGGGCTGACGAAATGCGTAAAAAAATGGCTACACCAACTTGATGTTCTACACCAGTGCTAGCTGGTTGGATGAAAAACAACCTTCGCAAGAAAGGTCCAGTCAACACCGCTCAATTTGGACTTCAGAATTTCTGGGTTGCCCAATACCCTTCTCCAAAACTATCTGTAAACGATGCGAAAAGTTTGCGTTACAATGGGAAAGCTGGCGCGTGGCAGTTCACTTCTCAAGCGGAATTGCTTCCAGGAAAACACCTCTTTGACCACAGTGTGGACTATACCGGTCGCTTCACCGCGAACGCAAAACCTGCAGCGGATCCAACAGAAGGCAGCTTAGTGGGAAGATTGACATTGTCAATAACGATACTATGACGGGCCGCTTTGACGTTGTCATCTCAAATGTTAAGGCGCCAAATGGAGTTCGAACCGTTTCTGTACCGATCTGGTCAGAAACAGGTGGTCAAGATGACCTTGTTTGGTATACAGCCAACCGTCAAGCAAATGGGACTTATACCGTCAATGTAAAAGCAGCGGACCATAAAAACTCAACCGGTCTTTACAATGTCCATCTTTACTATGTTCAGAATAATGGACAAATGACGGGTGTGGGCGGAACAACGACAAATGTTTACATTGGAAAACGTCCAGAGGATGTAAAAACCAAGTGGCACGTTGACGATTGAAAATAATAATGTTGAAACAGGCATGTTTGATGCAGTTATTCGCAATGTAGTAGCTCCAAATGGCTTGAAAGAAGTCTTGGTTCCAACATGGTCCGACAAGAACTGGCAGGATGATCTAGTATGGCATAAAGCAGTTCGTCAAAGTGACGGCAGCTACCGTGCAACTATTAAGGCAAGCGATCATAAAAAAATGAAGATGGTAAGTACCATGTCCACGTCTACTATGTGGATCAAGCTGACAAACGGAACTACATTACAGAAACTACAACAGAAGTACACCACGTTAAACCAAGTGGCACTGTCACCATTGAGAATAATAATTCAGAGGCAGGAACCTTTGATGCAGTTATTCGCAATGTAGTAGCTCCAAATGGCTTGAAAGAAGTTTTGATACCAACATGGTCAGACAAGAACTGGCAAGATGATCTAGTATGGCACAAAGCAGTCCGTCAAAGTGACGGTAGCTACCGAGCTACCATCAAAGCCTCAGATCATAAAAATGAAGATGGTAAGTACAACGTCCATGTCTACTATGTAGATCAAAATAATCAACGGAACTACATAACAGAAACCACTACATACATCACAAAGACTGCGACAGAAGTACACCACGTTAAACCAAGTGGCACGTTAACGATTGAAAATAATAATGTTGAGACGGGCACGTTTGATGCAGTAATTCGCAATGTAGTAGCTCCAAACGGATTGAAGGAAGTCTTGATACCAACCTGGTCAGATAAGAATTGGCAAGATGATCTAGTCTGGCATAAAGCAGTTCGTCAAAGTGATGGCAGCTACCGTGCAACTATTAAAGCAGGCGATCATAAAAATGAAGATGGTAAGTACCATGTCCACGTCTACTATGTGGATCAAGCTGACAAACGGAACTACATTACAGAGACTACAACAGAAGTACACCACGTAAAACCAAGTGGTACTTTAACGATTGAAAATAACAATACGGAGAACGGTACGTTTGATGCAGTTATTCGTAATGTTGTTGCACCAAATGGCTTGAAAGAAGTCTTGATTCCAACCTGGTCCGACAAGAACTGGCAAGATGATCTAGTATGGCACAAAGCAGTTCGTCAAAGTGACGGAAGTTACCGTGCAACTATCAAAGCCTCAGACCATAAAAATGAAGATGGTAAATACAATGTCCACGTCTACTATGTAGATCAAAATAACCAACGAAACTACATCACAGAAACCACGACAGAAGTGCGTCAAGCCCGCCGTTCTGGTACAATCTTGATCCAAAACAACAACAAGGATGCGGGTACCTTTGACGTCATCATCAAGGATGTCTACAATCCTAAAGGTGTGCGAACTGTGCAAGTCCCTACTTGGTCTGATAAGGACGGACAGGATGATCTCCGCTGGTATGAAGCAACTCGCCAAGCAAACGGAGACTACAAGGTATCTGTAAAAGCAAGTGACCACAAGAACTCTACTGGTAAATACCATATTCACCTTTATTACATTCAAAATGATGGTTCTCGTGTAGGTGTTGGTACCACGACTACAGAAGTTGAATTCCGAAATGCCCAGACCAAGACGCAAGCTGCTATCAAGAATGTCAATGCAACGAATGGGACTTATACAGTAGCTGTAGATCAAGCACCTCAGGGACGTCAGATTAAGAATATTCGTGTCGCAGCTTGGTCTAAAGCTCATCAAGAAAATCTTTACTGGTATTCCGCAACGCCGACAGGTATGCACACAGAGATCACTGTCTCTGCCAATAATCACGGTAATGAAGCGGGCAATTATACCACTCACGTCTATGTAGACTACAAAGATGGAGGAGTTGAAGGTTTTAACCTCGGTCAGACAGCCTTGTCTCCACGAAATCAAAAGGTGAATCCACAAACAACCTATTATTCTCAACGAGATCCTCGTTGGGCTGGGAAATATTACGGTGTGAGCAATGTCGATCAGTCAGGTTGTGTGCCAACCTCTCTTGCTATGACCTTCACAGATATCCTTGGTAGAACTATTTGCCAACAACAGTAGCTGATTATCTCTACAACAATACTGATTCATTCAACAAAGGTGAAGCAGGAACAGATTCTGATGGGATTGTAGCTGCCACTCGTAACTGGGGCTTGAAGAGCCAATTGGTTAATGGAGCTGGAGGCATTGCAGAAGCCCTCATGGCTGGCAAGCATGTACTTGCTGCGGTAGGCAATAGCCAATTCACTAGCGATCCTTATACTCATGAATTGGTCTTGCATGGTTATGACAATGGAAGAACCTATGTTCGCGATCCATATAATAGCGGCAATAACGGCTGGTACTCCATCAATTATCTTCACTCTATTAAGAGTAAGGACCCGATGGATAACAAGCTTGGAGCACCTTTCTTCTCAATTTTTGCATAAGCTAATCAGAAGGCCAATCTGGCCTTCTTTTTTCTTTAAAAATAGGATTCTTCTCATGATATTGTTTCTTGATCCGGTGGTTTGTGCTATAATACTACTATGTGGGTACAATCCGTATAAAAAATTGTAAGGGAAGATACATGAAAAAGAAAGATCTTATTTTTTATGCTGGGACAGCCGTTTTGTTGGCTTTTTCGACACAACAAGTCAAAGCCGATGAGCAACATGCGTCTGATCAAACACCAGAAAATACATCAGCTGTCGTTGCAAAAACAACAACCTCATCAGAAGCGCAGAATACTGTGAACGAAGGAGTGGGAGTTGAGAAAGGTATTCAGACAGAAAATACCGTTGCAACAGAGGCGGCACCTGCCTCACTGTCTCTTAGCAATAGCCAGTCTTCTGACAAGGGCACTAGCGACAAGGTTATATCAGAGCAACCAGCACCAGCTGTGGTAGCTAGTCGAGCTCCATACGGTGCACGCGCACGAGTGGTAGATGCAGAAAATAATAGTTTACCGACAGATGAAGTACAAAAACCAAGTGGCACGCTAACAATTGAAAATAATAATGTTGAAACAGGAACCTTTGATGCAGTTATTCGCGATGTAGTAGCTCCAAATGGCTTGAAAGAAGTCTTGGTTCCAACATGGTCCGACAAGAACTGGCAAGACGATCTAGTATGGCACAAAGCAATTCGTCAAAGTGACGGCAGCTACCGTGCAACTATTAAGGCAAGCGATCATAAAAATGAAGATGGTAAGTACCATGTCCACGTCTACTATGTGGATCAAGCTGACAAACGAAACTACATCACAGAAACCACTACAGAAGTACACCACGTAAAACCAAGTGGTACTTTAACGATTGAAAATAATAATGTTGAGACGGGTACCTTCGATGCGGTTATTCGCAATGTGGTAGCTCCAAATGGATTGAAAGAAGTCTTGATCCCAACATGGTCCGACAAGAACTGGCAAGATGATCTAGTATGGCACAAAGCAGTCCTTCAAAGTGATGGAAGCTACCGTGCAACTATTAAAGCAGGCGATCATAAAAAAATGAAGATGGTAAGTACCATGTCCACATCTACTATGTGGATCAAGCTGACAAACGGAACTACATTACAGAAACTACAACAGAAGTACACCACGTTAAACCAAGTGGCACGTTGACGATTGAAAATAATAATGTTGAGACAGGCATGTTTGATGCAGTTATTCGCAATGTAGTAGCTCCAAATGGATTGAAGGAAGTCTTGATCCCAACCTGGTCAGATAAGAACTGGCAAGATGATCTAGTATGGCACAAGCAGTCCGTCAAAGTGACGGCAGCTACCGAGCGACCATCAAAGCCTCAGATCATAAAAATGAAGATGGTAAATACAATGTCCATGTTTATTATGTAGATCAAGCAGACAAACGAAACTACATCACAGAGACTACAACAGAAGTACACCACGTAAAACCAAGTGGTACTTTAACGATTGAAAATAACAATACGGAGAACGGTACGTTTGATGCAGTTATTCGTAATGTTGTTGCACCAAATGGCTTGAAAGAAGTCTTGATTCCAACCTGGTCCGACAAGAACTGGCAAGATGATCTAGTATGGCACAAAGCAGTTCGTCAAAGTGACGGAAGTTACCGTGCAACTATCAAAGCCTCAGACCATAAAAATGAAGATGGTAAATACAATGTCCACGTCTACTATGTAGATCAAAATAACCAACGAAACTACATCACAGAAACCACGACAGAAGTGCGTCAAGCCCGTCGTTCTGGTACGATCTTAATCCAAAACAACAACAAGGATGCGGGTACCTTTGACGTCATCATCAAGGATGTCTACAATCCTAAAGGTGTGCGAACTGTGCAAGTCCCTACTTGGTCTGATAAGGACGGCCAAGACGATATTCGCTGGTATGAAGCAACTCGCCAAGCAAACGGAGACTACAAGGTATCTGTAAAAGCAAGTGACCACAAGAACTCTACTGGTAAATACCATATTCACCTTTATTACATTCAAAATGATGGTTCTCGTGTAGGTGTTGGTACTACGACTACAGAAGTGGAGTTCCGAAATGCCATGACCAAGACGCAAGCTTCTATTAAGAACGTCAATTCTGGTGCTGGAACCTATACAGTAACGGTGGATCAAGCGCCTCAAGGTCGTCAGATTAAGAATATCCGTGTTGCTGCTTGGTCTCAAGCCCATCAAGAAAATCTCTACTGGTATTCAACAGCACCTTCAGGTATGCATACCGAAGTGCAGGTCACTGCAGCGAATCATCAATACCAGAAAGGAAACTACACAACCCACGTCTATGTGGACTATGCGGATGGTGGAGTGGAAGGCTTTAACCTTGGTCAAACAGCACTTTCACCCCGCGTGACAGTTGACCAAACAGCTTACAATCCTCATGTTTCTAATGGTCAACGAGATCGTATTTTACGAGCTGCAGCAAGTCTTGTCGGTGTTCGTGGTGGAAGTGCAGCGCATCATCAATTAGTCAATGATTACAATAGCGTACGTCCCCTACCAGTTGGTTATGCAGTGAAGACGACCGATGACTGGTGTGATATCTTTGTCACAACAGTCTTCCAGCGGGAAGGTTTGAGCGGTTTGATTGGCCGTGAATGTGGAGTCGAACGTCACATCCAGATCTTCAAACGCTTGGGCATCTGGAATGAAGATGGTACCACTACACCAAAAGCAGGGGACATCATCACCTTTAACTGGGATCAAAATAGCCAACAAAACAATGGCTTTGCGGATCACATCGGAATTGTCGAAAGCGTCTCAAACGGAATCATTCATACCATTGAAGGAAACTCCAACAACCAAGTCCGTCGCAATACCTACCGAATCGGACATGGCAACATCCGTGGATTTGCAACCCCTCGCTATCAATAAAAAAAAAGAAGCCACAGGCTTCTTTTTTGAATGCAGATAAGTTTTTAAAATAAAATGAGAGATTCTGTCAATTGTTTTAAATGATTTTTATCTTTTGAATTATTCGATAATGACTGGAGACTTTACGCAGTGAGAAAAGTGCTTGAAATATTAGAATTTCAAGCACTCGGGAGTTTTGAGACGTTGGGCTCAAAACTAAGTCATGGAACTTCTTTGAAGTTCGCTGACGTCCGTACTCACTTAAGGAAAGTCTCTAAGAAGACTATTTCGGTTCTTTTCTCATTTTTTCAACCCTTCTTCGAAACTCTTGGAAGGGGCCTCGACTTGGATGGTTTCAAGGGTTAATGGATTGGTGAAGGTCAAGCGGTGAGCATGGAGCATGAGTCGCTCTCCGCGTGCAGGGTTATAGAGAGGATCCCCGACAATCGGGTGGCCATGATGGGAGAGATGCACCCGGATCTGATGGGTACGCCCCGTCTTGAGCTGGCATTTGACCAGGCTGTTTTGCCTGATTTTTTTCAGTTGCGTCACCTGAGTTTCTGCATACTGTCCTTTTCGTGGATCGACCAGGCGCTTGCGCCGATCGTGGCGATCACGTCCGATTTTATCCTTGTAGACGATGGTTTTTTGTGCTAAGCTACCTTGGATCAAGGCCCAGTACTCGCGTTGGATGTTTTTATCTTCTAAAATGCGGTTGAGAATGGGCAGGATAAAAGGATTTTTGGCAAATAAAATCGCTCCGCTGGTTTCCTTATCTAACCGGTGCACAACGTAGCAGGTGGATCCAACATAGCTGGAAACATGGTTGAGAAGAGCAATTTCTGTCGGCTCATTGGCATGGGTTTTCATACCTTCGGGCTTATTGACGATGATGACATGCTCATCCTGATAGAGTTCTTCAACCAGACTCGGGTCTCCGGCTGGGAGCTCTTTTTCAGGGTAATCGTCCGCGTCAAAGATCAGCTGGATCTGGTCTCCTTTTTGAACGGGGCTCTGCCAGTTGATGGTCTCGCCATTGACCAAGACGTGTTTCTTGGTTCGTAAAAAATGCCGGATCTTACGGGGAATGAGGAAGTAGTCCTCAAGCAGCTCTTTCACAGTCATCTGGGGAAAGGATTGTGGAATGGTAAATTGATAGTTCATGCCCCTATTGTAGCAAAATCTAAGCTTAAAGAAAACTAAATGGGAGAAGGGGATGAGCTATCTTTTCTTGCTAGGACAAGGATAAGGTGTTACAATAACAAGTATGAATAGAATAAAAGAATTATTTGAAAACCTGATCACTTTTTTTAGAAAGGATCATCCACCCAAAGCGGTGGCAGAAGAAGTGCCAGACACGGAATTACCGGAAGAGACAGTAGAGCCGACCTATAGTCGCTCAGGCAAGCACAGAAGCAAACCGCTCTCTCAACACCCCTTCCGTCGTTTTTGGCGCCGCTTCCATTTGACTAAGATTCTCCTGATCATTGGGCTAGGCTTTAGCCTCTTGACAGGGGGCTATCTCTTCTACCTTGCTAAGACGACCAACGTCAAGGATTTGCAGAATGCACTGAAGGCGACTACCATTATCTATGATAAGAATGGGGACCAGGCGGGAAGTTTGACCGGGCAAAAAGGAACCTATGTCGAACTCGATGCCATTAGTGAGAATCTGCAAAATGCCGTGGTCGCAACAGAGGACCGGAGCTTTTACAAGAATAGTGGGATCAACTATGGTCGCTTCTTCTTAGCGATTTTGACCCTGGGTCGCTCAGGTGGTGGGTCGACCATCACCCAGCAGCTAGCCAAGAATGCTTACCTGTCTCAGGATCAGACGGTGGAGCGTAAGGCCAAGGAATTCTTCCTAGCGCTTGAAATCAATAAGAAATACAGTAAAAAGAAATCCTCACCATGTACCTCAACAATGCCTATTTTGGAAATGGGGTTTGGGGAATTGAGGATGCTTCCAAGAAGTATTTTGGGGTTTCAGCCAGTCAATTAAGCCTGGATCAGTCTGCGGTTCTCGCAGGTATGCTCAAGGGACCGGAGATCTATAACCCGCTCTATTCAGTAGAGAATGCGACCAACCGCCGCAATACGGTCCTTCAAAATATGGTAGCGGCCGGCTATATTGACCAGGCAACAGCCGATCAATCTGCTGCTGTTGATATCCATGGCCAGCTTGTCGATGCTTATGAAGGCAAGTCAGAGGACTACCGCTACCCATCTTATTTTGATGCGGTCATCAATGAAGCGGTCAACGAATACGGTCTCACCGAAGAAGATATTGTCAAAAATGGCTACCGGATCTACACTGAGCTGGATCAAAATTACCAAGCAAGCATGCAGGTGATCTATGACAATACAGCTCTCTTCCCAGTAGCGGAAGACGGCACGCGCGCGGAATCTGGTAGTGTAGCGCTTGATCCTAAGACCGGAGGGGTTCGGGCTCTCGTAGGGCGTGTCGGAAGCGATCAAAATCCAGGTTTCCGTACCTACAACTACGCTACCCAGGCTGCCCGTAGTCCAGGCTCAACCATCAAACCTTTGGTTGTCTATAGCCCAGCTGTTGCTGAAGGTTGGTCGACCAATAAGGAATTGGACAATAGTACCACCCAATATGGAAGCTATGAGGTTAATAACTATGCGGGAATCCAGTCGAGCCCAACGGTACCAATGTACCAGGCCTTAGCAGAATCCCTTAACCTTCCAGCCGTAGCGACCGCTAATGATTTGGGTCTCGATACGGTCTTTGAATACGGGAAAAAATTCGGACTCAACATGGACAAGGTGGACAAGTCGCTTGCCGTTGCCTTGGGAGCTGGTGTGACAACCAATCCGATGCAGATGGCTCAGGCCTATGGCACCTTTGCTAACGGCGGGGTCATGAATGATGCCCACCTCATTACCAAGATCGAAAATGCAAGTGGCCAAGTGGTCAAGAGCCATAGCCAGAAATCAACCCGAGTGCTCAGTGGATCCACAACGGATAAGATGACCAATATGATGCTTGGTACCTTCAGTAATGGTACAGGGGTGAACGCTGCGCCTTATGGCTATACCATGGCAGGGAAAACCGGTACGACAGAGACCAGCTTTAACAAGGACCTCTCTGGAGACCAATGGGTGATCGGCTACACGCCAGATGTGGTCATCAGTCAATGGCTTGGTTTCCCAACGACCGATGAAAATCACTACCTGACGGACAGTAGTGCTGGGACGGCATCCGAGATCTTCCGCAATGTTGCCAACAGTGTCCTGCCTTATACAGACGGTACTCAGTTTGACTCGGTGAAGAACTCTTATGCTGAAAATGGCATTGCGCCAGTCGGAGAAGAAACGACAGAAACAGATAGCAAAGAAGACAAAGGTTTCTTTGAGGATGTCAAAGAAAAGGCGTCGAATATGGTCGATGATGCGAAAAAAGCAATCGACGAAGCCGATATCCCAGGCAAAGCGAAAAACGCTTGGGATACCTTCAAAGGCTGGCTTGGTTTCTAATCAAAAAAACGATTCAGAAATTCTTCTGAATCGTTTTTTATTTAAAGTTCACTATCTGACAAGCTAAAGGTATCGCCGTGTTGGAGATCCCCGTACTGGTAGCCCCGTTTGAACCAGCGCATGCGTTGTTCTGAAGTTCCGTGGGTAAAGCTATCTGGTACCGAGTAGCCGTAGGCTTGCTCTTGGAGAGTGTCATCCCCGACTGCATGGGCTGCATTCATGGCTTCTTCGATATCGCCGATATCTAGAAGGTTTCGGTCTTGAATGGAGCGGGCCCAGACACCGGCTAGATAATCAGCTTGTAGCTCAATGCGGACACTGATGGCATTTCGTTCCTTTTCAGAAAGACCTTGTTGCATCCGATGGTATTTACCAAGGATTCCCAGCTCATTTTGCACGTGGTGGCCGACTTCGTGAGCGATCACGTAGGCCATGGCGAAGTCCCCGCTAGCCTTGTATTTGGTTGTTAATTCCTTGTAGAAGCTCATATCCAAATAAATATTTTTGTCGGTTGGACAGTAGAAGGGACCAGCCGATGCTTGCCCAACTCCACAGCCTGTCTTTGTCCGTCCGGTATAGAAGACTAGTTTGGGCTCCTGGTAGGTCCGTCCTTCGGCTTGAAAGACCTTGTGCCAATGATCTTCTGTTGTGGCAAGGACCTTGCTGACGAACTCAGCATCTGCATCGTCGACATGGGTCTTGTTGGTGCGCGTGATCTGGCTAGACTGGTAAGAATGAGAAGTCTCGTTTCCAAAGAGTCCACCAAGACTAGCGCCACCACCTCCTAGAAGAACCAGAAGAAGGATGAGGACGATCTTACTCTTGAAGCTTCCGGGCGATAGTAAGATCTGTAAAATGCCCCCGCCAAGGTTACTGTTTCCTGAAGATTGGGAGTAGCTTTGCCCTCGACGGTCTTCGATATTTCTACTTTCTTTTTAGGTTATCACTTTTTCATATTCGTCTCCTTTTGTTTTTATTTTTACCAAAAATGAGGAAAAACCAGAGTGATAACGCTTTAGATTTGCTTTTTTTCTTGACAGGAGATTTTCTGTTCTTGTCAAAACGTGGAAAAACTTGCTATAATGGGGTGAACGGAGGCGTTATGGCATTAAAAAAAGCAAGTCTAGCGTGTACGGTTTGTGGGTCACGCAATTACTCCATTAAGTTGAGTGGGACGCCAAAACCAACACGTCTAGAAGTCAATAAATTCTGCAAACATTGCAGCAAGTATACCATCCATAAAGAAACACGATAGGAGAGAGTTGTGAAATTCATTAAAGATATTTTCGTCTTACTAAAAGATACAACTTGGCCAAATCGCAAGGAAAGATGGAAAAACTTTATCTCAGTGATTGAGTACACCGCTTTCTTTGTTGCATTGATTTATTTGTTCGACAAAGTCATTGCACGTGGCCTATTGCACATGATCAATTTCTTTTAAGAAAAGAAGCCATGAGGCTGGGCAACAACTGTCCAGCCTTTGATTTTTGATAGGAATAACTGCAAGACGCAGTGGTTGATTGGCATCTTTGTTCGCTTTTTAAGCTTCAAAGATGGCCTAATCAACTGTGCGGGGGTGGGAAAACGAACTCTTTTTAACCAGTCGGAGTTCTTTCCCACTCCCACTTTTTGTAGTTTTTTCTTAAAAATAAATCAGCAAACCTCTTTGCATTCCTGCAAAATGTGGTATAATGAAGCTAGGAAAAGGAAAGCCAAGAGGCTTTTTTTAGTATGTTCACAAAAGCTCGAGCAGGCTAAACAGAAAGAAAGGATGCCCAAATGGACAGTTTTGATAAAGGCTGGTTTGTACTACAAACCTACTCAGGATATGAAAACAAGGTAAAAGAGAATCTTTTGCAACGTGCGCAAACTTACAATATGTTAGAAAACATCTTGCGCGTAGAGATTCCAACTCAAACCGTACAAGTTGAGAAAAACGGTAAAACCAAAGAAATCGAAGAAAACCGCTTCCCAGGTTATGTCTTGGTAGAAATGGTCATGACAGATGAAGCTTGGTTTGTCGTTCGGAATACACCGAACGTTACTGGTTTCGTTGGATCCCACGGGAACCGTTCAAAACCAACTCCATTGTTGGAAGAAGAAATCCGCAGCATCTTGCTCTCTATGGGTCAAACCGTTCAAGAGTTTGATTTGGATGTCAAGGTGGGCGACACAGTTCGCATCATCGACGGTGCCTTCACAGACTATACTGGTAAGATCACTGAAATTGATAACAACAAGGTGAAAATGGTCATTTCTATGTTCGGTAACGATACGGTTGCAGAAGTGAACCTGAACCAGATTGCTGAATTGTAAGAAAAATAGAACCCTCCAAGAAAAACTTGGAGGGTTCTTTGTATGGATCGTTATTGATTTTTATCCAGGCCAGTGATCTTTTTTAACTGCTTGGTTTCTGCAGCAGACGTAACATTGAAGATCTTATTTCCTTGTGTAGAAAAGCTAGATTCATCTCCGTTGCTATCTTTATAGACATAGCTGGTCCCATTTTCTGAACGCATAATGGTATAGGGTTTTCCAAGACGTTCGAGGGCCGTTTTTGGTGTATCGGATTTGGAAATGCTGCTAGTAGACTGGTGGTTGGCATCGCCCCCTCTTAGTCGGAAGGTGATATCTGTTAACACATTATTGCGGAAGAAAGCCATGATATCGCCATTGTCTGTTGCCCAAACATTGACCCCATCGCCAGGATTCGCACTGTCTGTACTACTTACGGGTTGACCAAAGGCTGCAACTACGTCATCGTAACTGCTTCTTTCTTTTGGCCCACCAACCTCTTGTCCATCTTCGGTTCTTAATACAAAACCAGTGGTAGGGTGGAGGTTCTTGAGTTTTTCAATCTCAGGAATAGATGCAGCTCCTGGCACATATTGGAGAGATGCGCCATCATCTGGATCCAAGCTGAAGCGATCTGAAAAATCATCTGAGCTACTGCTGTCTGAAGAAGTGCTCGACGATTTACGAGATGATGTTTTGGTAGAAGATTGTTTGATCGGTTTTCTAGAGCTAGAAGCTGTTTTTGCTTGTTGCGCAGAATTGGCAGGTGAGCAAGCGGCTAGTGTCACTAGTGAAAGAAGGCCGATCGCAAAGAAACGAATGTTTTTCATAAATACCCTTTCTAATGTGCTTCGCCAATCAGGCGAGGTTTTATTATATCAATAATCAAGGAAAGGAGCAAATGGCAACAAAAAACCCCCTATTGCTAGGGGAATTTTTAAAAGATAAAAGATGATAAAAAATTTTATTATCAAGGCGGTAGACGGATTTGAACCGACGATCAAGCTTTTGCAGAGCCGTGCCTTACCACTTGGCTATACCGCCATAACATATAATATTGTAACCTAAAAATAAAGATAGGTCAAGAAAAACTTTTTGCTTCAAATCATTGCAGATGGGGAATACTGAAAAAATCTCTCAAATAGCTTGCGAATTCTAGTGATTTCTGCTATACTTATAGAGTTGTCTAAGACAGCAAATACTCATCTCGGATCCATTGTGGCACCGTTGCCCTTGTGGTCGTGCTGCAAGTTGACGTCTGAGAGAGGAGAAAAAAACAAAAAAGGAGAAACTACTCATGGCAGTAATTTCAATGAAACAACTTCTTGAGGCTGGTGTACACTTCGGTCACCAAACTCGTCGCTGGAACCCTAAGATGGCTAAGTACATCTTCACAGAACGTAACGGAATCCACGTTATCGACTTGCAACAAACTGTAAAATATGCAGACCAAGCATACGACTTCATGCGTGATGCAGCTGCAAACGATGCAGTCATCTTGTTCGTAGGTACTAAGAAACAAGCTGCTGATGCTGTTGCAGAAGAAGCTGTTCGTGCAGGTCAATACTTCATCAACCACCGTTGGTTGGGTGGAACTCTTACTAACTGGGGAACAATCCAAAAACGTATCGCTCGTTTGAAAGAAATCAAACGCATGGAAGAAGATGGAACTTTTGAAGTTCTTCCTAAGAAAGAAGTTGCATTGTTGAACAAACAACGCGCTCGTCTTGAAAAATTCTTGGGAGGTATCGAAGACATGCCTCGTATCCCAGACGTAATGTACGTTGTGGATCCACATAAAGAACAAATCGCTGTTAAAGAAGCTAAGAAATTGGGTATCCCAGTTGTAGCGATGGTCGACACAAACACTGACCCAGATGATATCGATGTTATCATCCCAGCGAACGATGACGCTATCCGCGCTGTTAAATTGATCACTGCGAAAATGGCTGACGCTGTTATCGAAGGACGTCAAGGTGAAGACAGTGTTGCTACAGTAGAAGCTGAATTGGCAGCTACTGAAGGTCAAGCTGATTCAATCGAAGAAATCGTTGAAGTTGTAGAAGGCGACAACGCTTAATTTCATTCAATAAGTAACGAACCTAAGAGGGCAGGGCTCAGCCCGACCCTCTTATTTTATTAAAAAATATAGGAGAACAAAAATGGCAGAAATTACAGCTAAGCTTGTAAAAGAATTGCGTGAAAAATCTGGTGCCGGTGTCATGGACGCTAAAAAGGCATTGGTTGAAGTTGAAGGTGATATCGAAAAAAAGCGATCGAATTGCTTCGCGAAAAAAAGGTATGGCTAAAGCAGCTAAGAAAGCTGACCGTGTTGCCGCTGAAGGTTTGACTGGTGTTTATGTCAATGGTAACGTTGCAGCAGTAGTTGAAGTAAACGCTGAAACTGACTTCGTTGCGAAAAACGCTCAATTCGTTGAATTGGTAAACGCAACAGCGAAAGTCATCGCTGAAGGTAAACCAGCTAACAACGAAGAAGCTCTTGCTTTGACAATGCCTTCAGGTGAAACTCTTGAAGCTGCATATGTATCTGCAACAGCTACAATCGGTGAAAAGATTTCATTCCGTCGTTTTGCTTTGCTTGAAAAAACAGATGCGCAACACTTCGGTGCTTACCAACACAACGGTGGACGTATCGGCGTTATCTCTGTGATCGAAGGTGGAGACGAAGCACTTGCTAAACAAATCTCAATGCACATCGCTGCAATGAAACCAACTGTTCTTTCATACAAAGAATTGGATGAGCAATTCGTGAAAGATGAATTGGCACAATTAAACCACGTCATCGACCAAGATAACGAAAGCCGTGCAATGGTTGGTAAACCAGCTCTTCCACACTTGAAGTATGGTTCTAAAGCTCAATTGACTGACGAAGTTGTCGCTCAAGCTGAAGAAGATATCAAAGCTGAATTGGCAGCTGAAGGTAAACCAGAAAAAATCTGGGATAAAATCATCCCTGGTAAAATGGATCGTTTCATGCTTGACAACACTAAAGTTGACCAAGCCTACACTCTTCTTGCACAAGTTTACATCATGGATGACAGCAAGACAGTGGAAGCTTACCTTGAATCAGTAAATGCTTCAGTAGTTGAGTTTGCTCGCTTTGAAGTTGGTGAAGGTATCGAAAAAGCAGCTAACGACTTTGAATCAGAAGTTGCAGCTACAATGGCAGCGGCTCTTAACAACTAAGAATACAAAAAAAAGAGGTTTCGATGGGAACCTCTTTTTTTGTAAGATAAATTCATCTAAATAACTTTCCTTAGGTGAGTACGGACGTCAGCGAACTTCAAATAAGTTCCATGACTTAGTTTTGGACCTAAGGTTCCAAAACTCCCGAGTGCTAGAAACATGATTGTTTCTAGCACTTTTCTCACAGCGGAAAGTTTTAGTAGATGACTGAGTAATTCTAATAAATAAATTTTTTTGTTTTTATAGAATTTATTAGATTTGTAAAAAAACAGTTTGTCTATACTCTTAGAGGAACGGGAATCTTTTTTTATATGTAAAAACTGAAGCCGTTGCTTCAGTCTTTTATTTAATGTGCGAAGGTATCGATTCCTAGAAGCAGGGACAGGGTTCCCATGATGAGGCCGGCTAGGATCACTCCGAGCATGACTGCGAGGCTACTGCGTTTGAAGTCCCAGTCAAGGATGGAGGCCGCAAGAGCTCCGGTCCAGGCACCAGTTCCCGGAAGAGGGATTCCTACAAAGAGCAATAAGGCCCAGAAGATTCCCTTGTCTCCTGCAGCTTTCTAATTTCTGTCCGCCTCTATGGCCCTTATTGAGACACCAGCTAAAAAAGCCTCCGATGATCGGTTTTTTTGCGCCCCAAGTAAGAATATGGCGGGCGAAAAAGAAGATCAGAGGGACAGGGAGAAGGTTTCCGATCACTCCTATCAGGAGCGCTGTCCATAAGGGAATACCATTTGCAATGGCAAAAGGGATGGCCCCGCGCAATTCAACAAGGGGCACCATGGAGATCAGGAAGGTAAAGATATATTTCATTAGTCAAGCCTTTCGATTAGTCTTCTTCATTCTATCGTATCTTTTCTCAATTGACAACTATGATCTTTTTTAATCTTTTATCTTGACTTTCTGGTGGAGGAAGCATATAATAAAGACATAGTTAATTAGAATCATTATAAAAAAGGAGAAATGACATGACAACTATGAAACATGAAGCAGCTACTGATGTAGCAACTTTTGCACCTTCAAATAAAGAAACTCTTCCAGAAACAAAAGCAATCTTGAACCAAGTCGTAGCAGATCTCTACGTGGCTCACATTGCCCTTCACCAAGTACACTGGTATATGCGTGGACGTGGCTTTATGGTTTGGCATCCAAAAATGGACGAATACATGGACAGCTTGGATGCAACCTTGGATGAAGTGAGCGAACGCTTGATCACTCTTGGTGGAGCTCCTTATTCTAGCATGACTGAATTTTTGGAACACAGCAATATTGAAGAACGCCGTGGAACATTTACGAAAAATGTAGAAGAAAGCTTGACACGTGTTCTTGAAATCTTCCATTACCTTGATGGCCTTTACCAAAAAGCTTTGGATGTTACCGACGCTGAAGGCGACGATGTAACCAACGATATCTTTGTTGGGGCTAAAGCAGAACTTGAAAAGAACATTTGGATGGTGGCTGCTGAACTTGGTCAAGAACCAGGATTATAAGATCATAAAAAAATAGAAGCCGTGGGCTTCTATTTTTTTGGTTTGTAGGAGATTTCCACTAATTAAAGGAATTCTTAATCTAACTATAGTTGGAGCGAAATCGAGGCCTATCGCTCCTCTTTTTTTGGTATAGTTAATATGTGATTTTCTGTAAGCATTCGCAGGTATAAGAAAGCGCTTACAAATTTAATTGTTAATCCTAAGAGGAGGTTTTTATGGGAAAGTCTTTTTTTGAAAAGCGTCCTGTTTTTAGTATTCGTAAGCTCTCAGTTGGAGCTTGTTCTGTTGTGATTGGGATTTCTGCCTTGGGTCTTTCAAGGGTCCATGCGGAAGAAAAGCCAGCCCTCGAAAGTGAACCGACTTCGATTGAGACACCAAGTGTTGTGACGGAAAATTCAGGAACGGAAGTTCCTGAAGCTGTTGCAAGAGTTTCGGAAGCTCCAGCTGTGATCACCCCTACCAGAGCTGAGGAAAAACCAGCGTCTCAAGACGATGGTCAACCCGTTTCTACTTCATCTGAGCGTGCTACAGAAACGGAAGCAACAGCTACTCCAGATCAAAATCGTGTAGCGGAGGATATTGTGCAAGATCGAGAACGTGATTTTAATAAAGATTGGTATTTTAAATTGAATGCGGCTCCTGGTGCAGAAGGGCGTCAAGTGGATGTCAAGGATTGGAAAAAATTAGATCTTCCTCATGACTGGTCTATTTTTCTTTGATTTTTGATCACAACTCTCCTGCTCAAAAATGAAGGGGGTCAATTAAACGGTGGAGATGCTTGGTATCGTAAGACCTTCCGTTTGGATGACAAAGATTTAGATAAGAAGGTCCGCTTGGAATTTGGCGGGGTTTACATGGATTCCAAAGTCTATGTAAATGGACAATTTGTCGGTCATTACCCAAATGGCTACAATGCCTTTTTCTTATGATATTACTCCTTATTTGAACGCAGATGGAAGCGAGAATACCATCGCCGTTCATGTGGTCAATCAACAAACCAAGTAGCCGTTGGTATTCTGGTAGCGGGATTTACCGGGATGTTAAGCTGAGTGTGACGGACAAGGTTCATTTAGCGCAGTATGGGACTACGATTACGACCCCTCAGTTGGAAAAAAACAGCAAAAATGGGGCAGTAGATACAGTGGTGAAGAGCCGCATTGTCAACCAGGATGATCAAGCCCATAGTATTTATGCGGAATATGAAATTGTCGATCAAAATGGCCAAGTGGTGAGCGAAAAAACGCGCAGTGAAGCACAAGCTGTTCTAGCAGGTCAAGAGATCAACCTATCTCAAACCTTGCATGTTGAAAAACCAACCCTCTGGGATGTGAAAACGGATCATCCAGCTCTCTATACCTTGTATACGCGGGTTTATCGGGATTCGCAGTTGGTCGATGTGCAAAAGGAACGCTTTGGTTATCGCTATCTGAACTGGACGCCAGAAGGTGGCTTCTTCCTCAATGGGGTGGCGACGAAATTCCACGGGGTATCCCTTCACCATGACCACGGGGCTCTTGGAGCTGAGGAAAACTACAAGGCTGAATACCGTCGTCTCAAACAGATGAAGGACATGGGAGTCAATGCGATCCGGACGACCCACAACCCAGCGAGTGAACAAACCTTAAAAATTGCGGCTGAGTTGGGCTTGATGGTTCAAGAAGAAGCCTTTGATACCTGGTATGGTGGCAAGAAGCAATACGATTATGGTCGTTTCTTTGAAAAAGATGCCACTCACCCAGAAGCTCGTAAGGGGGATACTTGGTCAGATTACGATCTACGGACCATGGTAGAGCGGGACAAGAACAATCCAGCCATTGTCATGTGGTCAATCGGTAACGAAGTCGGTGAAGCAGATGGTTCAGACAAATCTGTCGCAACCGTTCGTCGCTTGGTCAAGACCATCAAGGACGTGGATGCAACCCGCTATGTCACTATGGGAGCTGATAAATTCCGCTTTGGCGATGGATCAGGAGGCCATGAAAAGGTAGCAGCAGAGCTCGATGCGGTTGGATTTAACTATTCAGAGGCCAACTATGAAAGCTTACGGGCCAAACATCCAAACTGGCTCATTTATGGTTCGGAAACCTCTTCTGCAACGCGGACACGGGGCTCATACTATCATCCTGAAAGAGAATGGGTAGGAAGCAACCAAGAAGACCGCCATTATGAACAATCAGACTACGGCAATGACCGGGTTGGTTGGGGTCGGACAGCGACCGCCTCTTGGACCTTTGACCGTGATCATGCCGGCTATGCAGGACAATTTATCTGGACCGGTACGGACTATATCGGCGAGCCAACACCATGGCACAACCAAAATGACACACCTGTAAAAAGTTCTTATTTCGGTATTGTCGATACTGCCGGCCTTCCAAAGAATGATTTTTATCTCTACCAAAGTCAATGGGTGTCAGCTGAGAAACATCCAATGGTCCATCTCTTGCCACATTGGAACTGGGACAATCCAGAATTAGCCAATCGTGTCATGGATGAAGAAGGACGGATTCCTGTTCGGACCTTCTCCAATGCCCACAGTGTGGAATTGATTGTCAATGGGGAATCACAAGGAGTGAAGACCTTTACCAAGAAGACCACAGATGATGGCCGGACTTACCAAGAAGGGGCGAATCCGGATGAACTCTATCTAGAGTGGTTGGTCCCTTATGTACCAGGTAAGGTGGAAGCCATTGCCCGCAACGAAGCAGGCGACGTGATTGCGAAAGATCAAGTCGAAACAGCCGGCAAGGCTGCAGGTGTTCGCTTGTTGAAAGAAGAACATGCGATTGCAGCAGACGGTAAGGATTTGACCTATATTACCTATGAAATCGTTGATGAAGCAGGCCGTGTCGTGCCAACTGCCAATAATGTGGTGCATTTCCATTTGCATGGACAAGGCCAAATTGTCGGTGTCGATAATGGGGAACAAGCCAGCCGTGAACGCTACAAAGCACAGGCAGATGGCTCATGGCAACGCAAGCCTTTAACGGCAAAGGGGTAGTCATTGTCAAATCAACTGAGCAGGCGGGTGCCTTTACTCTGTATGCAGACTCAGACCGCTTGCAATCAGACCAAGTCAGCCTCTTTACAGGTAAGAAGGACCAAGTGGAACGCACCGTATTGGGTGTGGAACCCGTTCGACAAAGTGCTTATCTGGGAGAAGAGCCAGCTTTACCAAGTAAGGTCAATGTGGTCTATAGCGATGGCAAGGCCCAAGAAGAAGCCGTTGAGTGGGACAAAGCAGACTATAGTCGTGCAGGCCAAGTTCGTGTGACAGGTCATGTTCAAGGACGCACGGTCGAAGCTCTGGTCGATGTGATCGGCGTGGAACAAGTCCTTCCAGTCATCAAACAAATCCCACAGGGAGCAGATCTAGCAACGGTGGATAAAGCTGTGCAATTGGTCTTCACAGATGGCCGGACAGTTAACTATGAAGTCGATCAATGGACCTTGGAAGCTGGTCAAGAAGATCAGTTGTCCACACCAGGAGCACGCTTGAAAGCGACAGGACTCCTAGGCAATGGGGAAACGGTCCAAGCGACACTAGTGGTTGCAGGAGGAGATGTAGCCAAGGCTAAGAAACCAACGGTTCAGCTAGATGGAGTAGCTCTTCCAAAATTTGGTAGTGGCAACCATACCATTTTCCGTTCCCTCGCTTATGGTCAAGAGCCAGGTCAAGTCACAGCAAGTGCAGAAAATGCTCAAGTGACGGTCCTACAAGCTAGCCGTGAAAATGGTTTGAAAGCTCAAATCTTTGTGACTGCTCAGGATACGGGAGCTGTACAGACCTATGTGGTCCAATTCCAAGAAGAAAGTCCACAGATCGAGCGTTTGGAATTGCGTCTGCCAGAAGGACAGGAACTCAAGGAAGACCAAACGGTACCACTTGAAGTCATTGCCCATTACCAAGATGGTAGCCAGGCAAGTCTCAAAGCAGATCAAATCGATGTGAAAACAAGAGCTGGTAGCCAAGGAAAGCCGTCGCAACCAATAAAGGTTTGGAATTGCGAGAAGCAGGATTGGTTCATTTAGAAGCCAACTACCAAGGACAAACGGGAGAAGTCACCTTTACCATCACGCCAAATCCAGAAGAAAAGACGGTTGTCAAGGTGCGTCCTGTACGGATTAGTACGGATCGAAACGTTTTGCCAGCTCTTCCAGAGACCGTCTTGGTCGAGTATGACAAGGGATTCCCGAAAGAAAAACGCGTGACCTGGGATGCTGTGACCGCAGATCAAGTCAAGGATTACCATAGCTTTACAGTCACAGGTCATGTAGAGGGTGTGGAAAAAGAAGCCCAAGCTCAAGTGACGGTTGAAGGCATTATCGCTGTAGAAGAAGTCAGCACCACCACTCCAGTCGGCGAAAAACCAGCTCTTCCAGAAAGCGTGCGGACCTATCACTCTAATGGTAAGACCTATACAGCTAAGGTGGCCTGGGATGCGGTCGATCCGCAACTCTTGGCCCAAGAAGGAGAAGTTGTCCTAGCAGGCCGTGTAGAAGGAACCAACCTTCCAACACGTCTTCATATTCGTGTTTCCGCAAACACAGTCAAGGGAGCCAATGTAGCAGAGCAATGGACAGGATCTGTCTTGCCGCTCGCTTTTGCAAGTGACTCTAACGATGCGGATCCAGTCGCTAAGGTCAATGACAAGGTCATCTCCTTTACCGATGCTCCGGCTAATCGTTGGACCAACTGGGGCCGTAACAATGCGGAAGATTCTGTCGGTATCTTGTTTGGGGATTCTGGTATCTTGACCAAGCGAGCAGTGGACAACCTCCATGTTGGTTTCCACGAAGACCATGGCGTTGGGGCTCCAAGTGAGTATGTGATTGAGTACTATACAGGGGAACAAATCCCAACAGTTCCAAGCAATCCAAATCGTGTCAAAGACGAAACAGACCATCCATTTAACAATCCAGCTAACTGGAAAGAAGTCAGCAACCTAACCGTTGAAGAACCGGTAGCAGCTGGTAAGATGAATCATTTCAGTTTTGATAAAGTCGACACCTATGCTGTTCGGATCCGTATGAAGATGCCAGAAGGCAAACGTGGAAGCTCTATTTCAGAGATTCAGATCTTTGCCAATAAGGTTGCGGCAGAAGAAAAGAGCCAGTTGACCATTCGCGTCAATGGCGATGTATTGCCAGGTGTCAACCCAAGTGTGACCGATTACTACATCGATGCGCGTGATCGGGCTTATCCACAAGTGGAAGCGACAGCTAGCCATCACGGCCTTGCAACGGTTGTGCCAAGTGTCCATGAAGGTGAGCCAATTCGTGTCATCCACAAAGCGGAAGATGGTACCATCTTACAAGAATACCGCCTCCATCTCACAAGTGATGCAGAAAAACTGAAACAAGCTGCTCCAGTAGCAGTAGAAGCAGGTAACCGCTTTGTGAAAGTCGGTCAAGATCTGGTTCTACCATCTACCGTAGGTGTCTACTTCCAAGGGGATACAGGCTATGAACGCAAGGAACTTACGGTGGACTGGAAGCCTCTACCAGCTGATGCGCTTTCTCACGAAGGTAGCTTCACGCTGGAAGGAAAAGTCCTTGGCTATGATCTGACAGCTCAGCTGACCGTCCGGGTGTCAGAAAAGACAGGAGAAAACCTCTCTGTGAACCGTGACTACAATGCAGAAGATACCAGGGCATTTGCTAGTGAAACCAATGATCTCGATCCAAATCAAATCGACTATATCGATTACATCAATGATGGTGGCTACAACGAGTACTATCGCTGGACCAACTGGAAGAGAGAACCGGATCAAACTGAAGTATTTGCTGGTCTTATCTTCAAGAAAAATGGTCAAGTAACAGAGCGTTTGGTCAATAAAGTAGCGGTCGACTTCTTTGCAGATCAGGAAACAGGTCTGCCAACGAAAACTGTTCTTGAACGCTACATTGGTCCAGACTTTGATGTCCCAGATGATTACGGCAATCTGAAAAATCTTCCAGATCATCCATTTAACCAGGCCTCTAACTGGGAAGAAATCCCGTACAGCTTGGATTATGCCTTTGAACCTGGTTATATCTCTAACCTCAGCTTCAATGAAACCAGAACTAAAGCCATCCGTTTAAGAATGGTCCGTGATGAAAATCTTAAAGGAATCGGAATCGTTGAATTGAGCGCCTATGCCCCAACAGAAGAGGCTCAGGCAACAACTGATGTCACGATCCAAGTCAATGGCAAAGACCTAGAAGGCTTTAAACCAGATGTGACAGATTATCATCTAGAGTATGAGGGAGACCGTCCAATCATTTCAGCACAAGGCAAGAATGGAACAGCCGTTACGGTCGTGGATGCTAAAAGTGCCAATGCTCCGGTTCTTGTCAAAGTTGTCTCAGAAGATGGCAAGCTCGAAAAAGTATATCAACTTTCTCTCTCCGCAAAAGCACCTACAGGCTCAGCCATTCCTGAAGAAGGGGTTAAGAATCTGGTTCATACCAAGCCAGAGTTGGTGATTGAGCCAGAAGAGATGGACTTTGAGCGTCTAGAACGTCCAAATGCGGATCTTCCAAAAGGTGAGAAACGTGTGGTTCAAGAAGGTCAAAAAGGTCGCAAATTGCGCTTGGTGGAAGTCTCTCAAGAAAATGGTGTGGAAAGCCGGAAGGAACTGGATGCCTTTGTAGAACTAGATCCAGTGGCAGAAATCACAGAGGTGGGCACGAAAGAGGTACTTCCAGACACTCCACAACCAGAGCCACAACCGCAACCGCAACCACAACCGCAACCACAGCCAGAGCCGCAGCCAGAACCACAGCCACTTCCGAACCCAGAGCGCCCTCATGTCTCAGAAGGACCAGTAGCAACCGCAACTCCTCAAACATCTCTTGAGGTCAAAGCGACACGTCAGGAAGGGACAGATGCAGTAGTGAAGGAAGTCGAGAAACAGCTCAAACGCCAGCAGTTTCGCCTGCTCCAGTTTCCGAAGGTAGATTACCAAATACGGGAACGGAAGAAAGCGTCGCAAGCCTCGTTGCTGGAATCCTAGCAGCAGGCCTTGCCAGTGCTGTGCTGGACGATCAGAAAAAAAGAGCCAAAAAGGTCAAATAAAACAGCTAGAGAAACTAGCAAAAAACGGTGAAAAGTTCACAGGTAAAAAGAAGGAGGATGGGGAAGCCCACCCTCTTTACCTGGTGACATAAAGGAATGGAATATGGGAAAAAGATTAGTTGATCAGAGAAATCGATTTGGCATTCGTAAACTCTCAGTAGGTGTCTGCTCGGTAGTCGTAGCGACTTGTTATTTAGGAACTACTACCAGTTACGCAGAGGAACAAGCTGAGAGGAGTGAAACTCGCGAAGAACGGGTTGAAACAAGCAATGCAGGAGATCAAGGAAAGGAGGAGAAAACTGTGAACGAGCACCAAGAACAATCAGAACAGCCCTCAGCAGCTACTAGTGAGAAAGAAAATCGCACAGTCAGTCAAGGGACAGAAGCAAGCCAACCAGCCACTTCTCTAAACGAGGAGACTGAGATTGCGGATTACGGACCACTTCCCCAAGCAAGGCTCAGATGCAATACCATCGCGAAGAACTAGCAGCCTTCATCCACTTTGGGATGAATACTTACTACGATCGTGAGTGGGGAGATGGGCAAGAAGATCCTTATTATTTCTATCCAGAGCATCTGGATACCGATCAGTGGATCAAAACCCTGAAGGATGCAGGCTTTAAACGGACGATCATGGTCGTCAAGCACCACGATGGCTTCCTCTTGTACCCATCCAAATACACCGACCATACCATTGCCAAAAGTGGTTGGAAAGATGGAAAAGGCGATGTTCTAGCCGAGGTTTCTGCTTCTGCCAGCAAGTATGACATGGACATGGGGGTCTATCTCTCACCTTGGGATGCTCACAGCCCTCTCTACCATGTGGATACAGAGGACCAATACAATGAATACTACCTCAACCAGCTCAAAGAAATCCTTGAAGATCCTAAATATGGAAACAAAGGCAAGTTCGTAGAAGTCTGGATGGATGGAGCGCGTGGCGATGGGGCTCAAAAGGTCACCTATACCTTTGACAAGTGGTTTGAAGTCATTCGCAAGGCCCAAGGCGATATAGCTATCTTCTCAGCTGAACCGACCAATGTTCGTTGGATTGGAAATGAAAAGGGGATTGCCGGAGATCCGGTTTGGCAAAAGGTTAATCCAGATAAGATCCGCAACAATCCATCCAATAGCTACCTCAATCACGGGGATCCAGAAGGGAAGCAATACTCAGTGGGAGAAGCCGATGTTTCTATTCGCTCCGGCTGGTTCTACCATGACAATCAAGAGCCTAAGTCCTTGCGCGAATTGATGGACATTTACTTCAAATCGGTCGGCCGTGGAACTCCACTCTTACTCAATATTCCACCCAACCAAGATGGGAAATTTGCGGATGCCGATGTGGCCCGTTTGAAAGAATTCCGCCAGACCTTGGACCAACTCTACAGTGTGAACTATGCGGCAGGAGCTTTGGTAGAAGCTGACTCAACACGACGCAATCCGCTCTACAAGGCCAGCCATTTGACAGATGGGGATGAAAAGACCAGTTGGGCTCCTGCAGATGATGCCAAAACCGGCTCTTTTGTCCTCGATCTTGGAAAAGAACAGCATTTTGATGTGGTAGAGCTCAAAGAAACCATCGAGAAAGGCCAACGGATTTCTGGCTTCACCATTGATGTGGCTGTGAATGGCCAATGGGTTCCTTATGGGGCTGGCTCAACTGTAGGATACCGCCGATTGATCAAAGGGCAACCAGTTGATAGTCGCTATATCCGGGTGTCCATCACCGATGCCCAAGCTACTCCAATCTTGAACGGAGTCTCTGTCTATAAGACGCCAGCCAGCATTGAAGAAACTGATGGCTATCCGCTTGGTTTGACTTATCATTCTGACCGGACTGCTGACCGGGCCAATGGCCAGTGGAATGAAGAGGGAGAAGGTGTTCGAGGCACCTCTATGTGGACCAAGGAAAGGGAGCTTCAGTGACCTATCAATTTGAAGGCACCAAAGCCTATGTGGTCGCAACTGTCGACCCTGGTCATGGGGAAATGGATGTCTATGTCGATGGCCAAAAGCTAGCGACCGTCAATACCCAAAGTCCAAGCCGCAAACGCAGCCAAAAGGTCTATGAAACACCGGACTTGGCAGCAGGATCCCACACCTTGACCTTGGTCAATAGCAAGGGAGATGCGATCGCAACGGAAGGGATTTATGCCCTCAATAATCAAGAAAAGGGGCTCTTTGAGTTTGCTCAGCCAACCCTAGCTGTTAAGAAAGGCGACCCAGCGCAAGTCGTTGTCAAGAGAAAAGGTGGCTCTAAAGGAAGTGCCAGTCTTAAATTGATCACAGAACCAGGAACAGGGGTTCATGGTAAGGTCTACAAAGATACCAACGTCACCCTTGAGTTTTCAGATGGCGAGACGGAAAAAACAGTCCAAGTTCCAACCCTTGATTTTGCAGGAAAAGCGACCGATGTCTATGACTTTAAGGTCAAATTGCTCCATCCGGATCAAGGAAGCCTGGTCGGCTTTATTCCAGAACTGACAGTCCAAGTGATGAATGAAGACCAGTTGCCAGAAAATCGCAAAGAAGTGGATGACCAAGATCCAAAACTGCACTATAGCCAAGGCTGGCATCATGAGACAGACAACAAAGACTTCTCAAATGGCACAGAATCTTGGTCCAGCTTTAATCAAGTGACCGATGAAGAAGGCAAGAAACACATTGAAGTGACCATTACCTTTAAGGGCACCGGTGTGGAGGTCCGAGGAGTGGTTGATCCAAGTCATGGTCTCTACAGCGTCGCTTTGGATGGAAAAGAAATGGCCTTCGAAGAAGGGCGTGGCCATGATTATGAGATCGACGGCGACCATTATTTCAGTGGCTATGGAGACCAACGCAAGCTCGACCAAAGTTTGGTCAATCTACAAGGTCTAGCAAAAGGCTACCACCAGCTACGCTTGCACCTAGATCCAGCTCTCAATGATCCTCACTCATCTCGAGCTATCCAGGTGGACCGATTTGTCCTCTCAGGGAAAGATAGTCAGTTGCTCAGTCAAGAAGAGCTGCAACAGATCATCAGAGAAGGAGTAGAAAAGATCAAGGCTACTTCTCTCGATCGCTTGAAAGCAGCCCTCAAACCGACGGTTCAAGGACAATTAACGGAATTGACTCAGTTGTTGGATCAAGAGCGCCCAGATTTGGTTGCTGCAGCCAATCAAGTCGAAGCCCTTGAAACCATCTTAGAAGATGCTCACAATTATGAACCCCTGACGCAGACACGCCCAGAAGAAGGTGTTCGGGATCTGATTCTTGAAAAGCCAGAACTTCTCATCGAAACAGAGGAGATTCCATTTGAGAGTCAAACACGTGAGAACAAGGAATTGGCCAAGGGCGAAAGCCGAATCCTTCAAGCAGGGAAGGTCGGACGCCGCTTGAAATTGATCGAGGTTCGACAAGAAGAAGGCAAAGAAATTCGGACAGAAGTCGATGCCTTTGTCGAAGTGGAGGCCCAGGACCAGATCACAGAAGTCGGAACGAAGGAAGCGGAAGAAAGTCCGTTGATAGCTGATATGCCGACTCCAACCACTCCTGTAACTCCAAGTAAGGTGCAGTCAGAAGTTGCGACTCTTTCTCAAGCAGAAGACAAAATAGAAAATGCAAGACCAGTTTTCTTGCAACCGAAACCCCAGAAGCAGTTTCTGTTTTGACTTCAGACCATCCGGAAAAAGAAGATGTTGAAAGTCCTTCTCTACAATCGGAAGGAAAACTTCCTCAAACCGGTACAAAAGAAAGTGGATTGTTTGCTTGGTTAGGCCTTCTTGGTCTAGGATTCTTGGGCGGAGGCGCGAAATTTGCTCGTCGCAAAGAGTAGCTCCTTCTTCGCATAAGAGGTTAGTTCTCACTAGCCTCTTTTGTTTTGCCTTCTTAAGAGATTCCTATTTCCATGGAGTCTTTGCTTTATTTACAGCCGTAAAAATTGTATAATAGTCAAATAAGGTCAATGATGAGAAGGAACACTCCAAGGCCATTTTTTATGGGCCAAAGAGCAGAGCATCCATCTAGAAAAAAACAAGCCAGAAAGGAGCATCATGGCAAATAAGAACACATCTGATAGCATTGAAGCTTATATCAAGGCCTTGCTGGCTCAAGCTGGCATGGCAGAGCTCAAAAGAAGTGAGTTGGCCGATGTCTTTCAGGTCGTACCCAGTCAGATTAACTATGTTATCAAGACCCGCTTTACCGAGAGCCGAGGCTATATTGTAGAGAGCAAGCGCGGTGGTGGAGGCTATATCCGCATTGGCAAGGTCCAGTTTTCAGATCATCATCAGATGCTCCAAGAATTGGCAGCCAATATTGGAGAGACCATCAGCCAGCAGGTCTTCAATGATATCCTCCAGATGCTCTATGAAGAAAAATTATTGACAAGACGTGAGACTCAGCTGTTGCTTGCGACAACCTCCGATGAGGTTCTAGGTCGAGATGCTCTCATCCTACGAGCAACGATGCTGAAAAAAATCATTCAACAAGTAGATAGAAAAGGAAATACCGACTAGATGAACTATTCAACAGCACTGTTAGAAAGTATAGAAGCGGCCCAAATACTAGCAGGCCACTATCAGGGGCATACCTTAGATACTTGGCATCTCCTGGCGGCTATGGCCAATAATCCCTATAGCGTGGCAGGTTCTGTACTGAACGATTATCCTATGCAGATCGATGAGTTTCAGGATGCAGCGGAGCATATCACAGGCCAAGCTTTTCAAAGCGACAATCGGTATGAAATCTTCCCAGTTTTCTTATCGGATGGAAGCCATTATGAAACACGCAAGAGAGATTGCCCAGGTCCTTCATGCCAAGACCTTGGGAACAGAGCATGTGCTCCTCTCTCTTCTAGCAGACCGTGGGACCTTGGCGAGCCAAGTCATGGAGTTTGCCGGCTTTGCCTTTACAGAGCAAGACAAGGGAGTTCCTATTGCCTCCCTTCGCAAGAATTTAGAAGACAAGGCAGGCTGGGACAAGAATGATATCAAAGCCATTCGGAGTCTTTATCGGGCTCAAAACCCTAACCGCCAAACCATGGGAAATATGATGGGCATGCCCCCAAGCACCAGTGGAGGTCTTGAAGATTATACCCGTGATTTGACAGAAATGGCGCGTGCAGGCCAGCTTGAACCTGTGATCGGTCGGGATGCAGAGATTTCACGCATGATCCAAATCCTCAGCCGCAAGACGAAGAACAATCCTGTATTGGTGGGAGAAGCAGGGGTCGGAAAAACTGCCCTTGCATTAGGTCTGGCCCAGCGTGTCGCTAGTGGCAATGTTCCAGCTGAAATCGCGCAAATGCGTGTTCTGGAATTGGATCTCATGAATGTCGTTGCTGGGACGCGCTTCCGTGGGGACTTCGAAGAACGGATGAACAATATCATCCAGGACATCGAAGAAGACGGTCACGTGATTCTCTTTATCGATGAACTGCATACCATTATGGGGTCAGGATCCGGCATTGATTCGACCTTAGACGCAGCCAATATTCTAAAACCAGCCCTGGCACGGGGAACCTTGCGTACAGTTGGAGCGACGACCCAAGATGAGTACCAAAAGCATATCGAAAAAGATGCAGCCCTTTCTCGGCGTTTTGCGAAAGTCACCATTGAAGAGCCAAGTGTTGCAGATAGCATCCAAATTCTCCAAGGCTTGAAAGAAACTTACCAGGACCACCATCATGTGACCATTACCGATGAAGCGATCGAAACAGCTGTCAAATATGCCCACCGCTATTTGACTAGCCGTCAATTGCCAGATTCAGCCATTGATCTCTTAGATGAAGCGGCAGCTACCGTACAAAACCGCGATTCCAACGGTCACGTAAAAGAAGAGTTGACCGCCTTAGACCGGGCCTTGATGGATGGCAAGTGGAAGAAAGCAGCCCAACTCCTAGAAGTAGAGGCCGCTCCCATTGTCTACAAAAAAGAAGTCACTGACCAAGATGTCTTGGTGACTTTGAGCCAATTATCTGGTATTCCAACTCAAAAACTGACCCAAACCGATGCCAAGAAGTACCTAAACTTAGAAGCAGAATTGCACAAGCGCGTGATTGGTCAAGACCAAGCGGTTTCGAGTATTAGTCGGGCTATTCGACGCAATCAATCAGGTATCCGTAGCAACAAGCGTCCGATTGGTTCTTTCATGTTCCTAGGACCTACCGGTGTCGGAAAAACAGAGTTAGCCAAAGCTTTGGCGGAAGTTCTGTTTGATGATGAATCGGCCCTCATCCGTTTTGATATGAGTGAGTACATGGAAAAATTCGCGGCCAGCCGCCTCAACGGAGCCCCTCCAGGCTATGTGGGCTACGAAGAAGGAGGCGAGTTGACCGAGAAAGTCCGCAACAAACCGTATTCAGTTCTCTTATTTGATGAGGTGGAAAAAGCCCACCCAGACATTTTTAATGTCCTTTTACAAGTCTTGGATGACGGAGTCTTAACCGATAGCAAAGGCCGGAAGATTGATTTCTCCAATACCATTATCATCATGACCTCAAATCTGGGAGCAACAGCCCTTCGGGATGATAAGACAGTTGGCTTTGGTGCCAAAGATATTCGCTTTGACCAGGCCAATATGGAAAAACGCATGTTTGAAGAGTTGAAGAAGACCTATCGTCCAGAGTTTATCAACCGGATTGATGAAAAGGTGGTCTTCCATAGTCTCTCAAGCGAGGACATGCAGCAGGTGGTGAAAGTCATGGTCAAACCGCTCATCGCGACCTTGGCAGAACAAGGCATGACCCTCAAATTCCAGCCTTCAGCGCTCAAGTTGCTAGCAACCAAAGGGTACGATCCAGAAATGGGAGCTCGCCCACTGCGTCGTGTCTTGCAGACCGAAGTGGAAGATCAACTAGCAGAGCTATTGCTGAAAGGGCAAGCCCAAGAAGGGCAAACGATCAAGGTTGGAACGACAGCCGGAACGATCAAGTTCGAGATTGTCTAGGAGGACGTCATGACGCTTCAGCGATTAACCCGTATTTCGCTTTTGGCGGCCCTTTGTGTCGCTCTACGTCAGGCTTTTGCCCCTTTTCCAAATGTCCAACCTATTTCTGCCATCTTTTTTCTCTTGGTGATATTTGAAGGGTATAGCTTTGCTTTTCTTGTGATGATGATCACCATGTTTGTCTCCGCCTTTTTCCTGGGGATGAGCCTGATTGTGTTCTTTCAGATTGTCGCCTTTGGTTGCTTGATGCTCCTTTGGCGTATCTGTTACAAGTGGTTGCCCTTTGTCCTTCAGATCCTTTTTGTGGGCCTACTGTCCTTTGCTTATGGGGTCTTGATCGATAGTGTTTATGCCTTGATTTACCATATTCCTTGGTGGACCTATGCTTTGGTCAATGGTTTTAGTTTTAACCTTGCTCATGCTCTGTCGACGATCATTTTCTATCCCATTATCTATCAAATCTTTAGGAGATTTTATGTTGAAAAAAACCATTTCTAGCTTGATGACCTTACTTGCAGCTCTTCTTTTAGCGAGTTGCGCTCCGTCTCATAGCACAAACAATCAAACAACTGCTTCTAGCACAGAAGTTGCCAAGAAAAACGAAATTTCGATTACAATTAGCGTGACGCCAGAAGGTCAAAAAGCGCAATCGAAAACCTTGAAAGTAGCAGAAGAGAGTAACCTCATGAAAGTGCTCAAAGCCAACTACAAGATTGAAGAAAAAAATGGCATGATCACCTCGATTGACGGTCACAGCCAAGACGAGGCCAAAGGACTTTACTGGATGTACAAGATCAATGGCGAAATGGCTCCAAAAGGTGCTGCTGAAACCACCGTTAAAAAAGGGGACAAGATCGAATTCTATCAAGAAGTGTATCAATAATGAGGAGAGAGTGGGACAGAAATCGGTAATTCGTTAGAATTCGATTTCGTCGTCCCACCTCCGCACAGTTGAGTAGGGCTGTAAAAGCTGATGAAATCAGCGTAGTAGAGCCCACTCAACCACTGCGTCTTGCTCGACAATCCAAAAATAATTGAGAGGCTAGGACTTTTGTCCCAGCCTCTTTTTTGCTAAAGTTTAGAACTTATCTAAAACTTCTTTCAAATTAGAAAAATATTTGAGAAACTATTGACAGCCTCATATAACAGTGTTACAATAATGTTACAAAATATTACAAATGTTACAAAAGAGGTTTTGTTATGAAAAACAAAAAAATCATTTCCCTAGCAGCCCTAGCCTTGACAGCTAGTCTTTTCCTAGGAGCTTGTGGTGGGAATAAAGAAGAAAAAACTTCAGAAGCAAGCAGTTCAAAGACCAGTCAAGTCAAACAAACAAGCTCTTCTAAGAAAAAAGTGATCACTAGTAAAGATCCGATTGCCTCTTCATCCTCTGATAGCAAATCAGAAGAAAGTCATACCGTTGGTAGCAAAAATAACCAAGCTGCAGCTAGTCAAACACCTGCTCCAGCTGAAGAAGCGACACCAGCAGCACCCGTAACAAAAGAAGTAACCACTCCAGCAACACCAGCGAAAGCAAAATTGCCAAGTCTAGAAGACGGTCATGCCCATGCTAAGAAGCAAGCTTCTGCTACGGAGAATGCCCAATACAAGGGAGTCTATTCTGTAGCAGCAGGGGATTTCTCTGCTGCAGCTGGGAATTGGTCTGACAAACGCGATACTGGAGTCACTATTGGCCAAGGTGGTCAAGTGACCATCCAACTGCCTGGAGGTCAACCCGTAGCCTATGGTATCAGCGCTTATAACTATACCTTGGATGATGGTCATTACCATGCTAATCTCTCAGCAGGCGATGGATCTGCAGCGACTCTAGATATCGTAGTTGGAAAAGATGGCTCTGTATCTAGTGTGACGGTTCTTAAAGACGGTGTCAGCCACTCCCTCACTCGTGAATAAAATTCGAAAGATCTGAAAGGATAAGCTTCTCTTTCCAGATCTTTTTTTGTTGGTTCGAATAAAAATATATTTTTTTATAAAAAGCCATTGACAGATAGAAAATATAGTTTATAATAAAAACATAAAGAAAATCTATTTATAAAATTTTATAAAAAGGAGTTCGTATGAAAAAAGAAAGAATTGCCCTGGTTTTTGGAACCTTTGCCCCCTTGCATCAAGGGCATATTGACCTGATCCAGCGGGCCAAGCGTCAGTGTGATCGAGTTCGTGTCATCGTTTCTGGTTATGAAGGGGACCGTGGCGAAGAAGTGGGACTGACCTTACAAAAACGCTTCCGTTATATCCGCGAAGCCTTCTCCAATGATGAATTGACTCAAATCTATAAGTTAGATGAGACGGAACTTCCTCGTTATCCCTTGGGTTGGGAACCTTGGTTACAAACAGCCCTAAATACCATCCAGTATCAAACAGAGACAGAAGAGTTGATCTTTTATGTGGGGGGAGAAAGCTTACAAGGTAGAGTTGGAAGCGAGAGGGTTTGAAGTTCACTTAGAAGAGCGTCGCTTCGGGATCTCTGCTACCATGATCCGGGAAAATCCAAGCAAATACTGGAAATATATCGCTCAGCCCTTCCGTCGCCAGTTCACAAAAAAAGTTTTGATCATGGGGAGCGCCAGCAACGGGAAAACGACCCTTGCAAAGGACTTAGCTCGCTTTTACGATGCACCTGTTAGTCTTGAGTATGCCCGTGAATACCAGATCAAGAACAATGTGCGGGATGATGAGCTCACGCCAAAAGATTACTATTACCTACTCTTAGGACAGTATGATCAAACCTCTAAGCTCATCGATAGTAGTGCCAATCGAGGCCTTGTCATCGCCGATACCAATTCCCTGGTAACCAAGGGTTATTACGACTACTACATGGAAGTCGAAGGCCAGGATACCAGCATGACCGATACCTTTGACAACCTCTTTGTCAGTATTCTCTCCAAAGAAAAATGGGATTTGATCCTTTTTGTACAGCCGATCGGCTCTTATGTCAATGATGGCTTCCGAGACATGACCATGGCTGACGAAGAGATCCGCACCAGCTTTTCAAATTACCTGGACCAATTGCGCCAGCAATACCTAGGAAACATTCCGACTACTTTCCTCGCATCAGACTACCTCGGCAACTACGAAGAAGCCAAGAAGGTGATCGATGCCATTTACCAAGCCGACTAAGGAGCAGCTTATGAATCACCTAATGAACAACCTATCTGAAAAATTCACAACCTTTATCCAAGACTTTAAAAATGTTCACCAAGAAGCGAAAAAGCAGGGTTTTGTCAATATTATGAAACTCCTGTGGAAGGACCTTTTTGTGGGACGTACAGCCTTTCAATGGATCTATCTCCTGCTTCTTTCCAGCGTTCCCTTCTTCTTAGAATGGACCAATCGGACAGGACAGCATGATTGGCTGGGACTGTTTGCCTCTTGGACAGGCATTGTCTGCGTCATCCTAGTTGCAGAAGGGCGTGCTAGTAACTACCTTTTTGGAGCAGTGAATTCAGCGATCTACCTCGTTTTAGCCCTCAATAAGAACTTCTACGGGGAAGTTCTGACAACTCTTTATTTCTTCATCATGCAACCGATCGGTCTCTATGTTTGGCTCTCTAATCGGATCAATGATCAAGGTAAGGTCGAAGAATCTCACTTTGAAGCCAAGAAATTGAACTTAATTGAGTGGATGCGCTACTTGGCCTTGTGTGCTGTGATTTGGATCGGTATGGGCTTTGCCTATCAGAGCATCCATAGCGCTCGCCCTTTCCGCGATAGTATCACCGATGCGACCAATGGGGTCGGCCAGCTCCTAATGACCCGCCTTTACCGGGAGCAATGGATCTTCTGGATTGCGACCAACGTCTTTAGTATCTATCTCTGGTGGGATCAGAGTCTTCACATTCAAGGGATGTACTGGGTTTACACGCTCAATAGTTTAGTAGGCTGGTACCAATGGACCAAAGCCCTCAAGAAGGAGGTGGTTTAGATGGCAAGTCTCTCGATTCCAGCAGGAATGACGGAGAAAGAGTATTTTGAGACGGTCGCTAGTGAAGCGGACTTTCTCAAGTGGTACAAGGAGCAAGACCTGCCAACTTATGAAACTCCAAGTGTCACAGCGGACATGGTGGCTTACTGTTTTGTTGATGGCAAGCTCAAGCTCCTAGCCATTCGCCGCAAGGCCCATCCTTATCAACACCGCCTCGCCTTGGTGGGGGGCTTTGTGAACAAGGATGAAGATGCGACTCATGCCTGTATCCGAGAAGTCAAAGAAGAAGTTGGGCTCGATCTGCCAGTGAATAAGGTGGAGCAGCTCATGACCGTTTCCACCCCTGAGCGGGACCCCAGAGGCTGGGTCATTACCATTGCCCATCTGGTCTATCTGCCAGCAGAAGCAGTAGACTTAGCTCATGCAGGTGACGATGCCAAGGATGTCGTTTTTCTCGATGTCGACTTCAAAAAGTCCCAGTGCTTGCTAGAGGGAAAGGTTTTAACTGCTTCTGATTTTGCCTTTGACCACTATCAAATCATTCAAGAATCGATCAAGCGGATTCAGGGACGTCTCGACTGGAATCCAACCTTCCTCTATCTGTTAGAGGAGCCTTTCACCGTTTATGAAGCAACCGAATTGGTCAATTTGATCAATCCAGGACGTCCCATCGTTAGCAATAACTTCCTCGTAAAATTCGGAGAATTCGTGGAAGAAGTGGGTGTCAAGCGAGTACCTAAGAAAAAACCACGCAAGACCTATCGCCTGAAACAGTAGATCGAGCGGGGTTCATTCTACCAGCCCTTAGTTACTAGTAGTAGCCAAGGGCTTTTTCTGATTTTTCCTGCTCCACTTGTGTGCAAAGTGGTATAATAAACATAATTGAGATCAAAAGAGACAAGACTATGGAAGAAAAAATAATTTTACCACAAAATACACGACTAATGGGGGCTCTGCTTGGTTTTATCGGAGGAGGCCTCGATGTCTTTTGCCACATGCACTACCGGAGTTTGGTCGCGACCCAAACGGGGAACCTACTGCTTCTCATCGCTGATTGGCACGATCCCCGTGTCGAAAATACCATCATGCGTTTTTCATCTATTCTATTTTTCTCGATTGGCTTTGTGGTTGCCCTCCATATCAAAGAGTATCGCAAGACAGCCTTTTGGCGGACCAAGATGTTGATTCCTTTGTTTGTGGTGACACTCCTGATTCCCTTGGTGTCTGTCATACCACCTGTAGAAGTTCCCTTTATTGCTTTTGGGACAGGGATGATGATGTTGACCTTTACAGGGAGCCTCATCGAAAATCACCCTTATGTGATCTTTATGACTTCCGGAAATTACCGCAAGATGCTGACGGCCTTGTACCGAATCACTCGAGGAAAGGGAGATTTGGACGAGTATCGCAGGCAGGCTATGAATTACGGGATTGTCGTTGGAAGCTTTGTTGCGGGAGCTATTAGTGTAGCCATCCTCATGCATTTTATTCACAAATGGGCCATCTGGCTGATCACAGTGAACCTCTTTTTGATCATGACCTACTACACCGCCAGAGTCAAACAACTCGGCCTGCAAACAGATAATCTATAGAAATAGGCCCCCGTGTGAGATTCTATTAGAATGTAGACAAATTGTTTTTTTATATTAAGTAATCTAGAAGATACTAAAATTAAACTGATATATACTATAGAGCTCGTTCACAAACACACTGAAACTTTCCGCCGTGAGAAAAGTGCCTGAAACACGATTGTTTCAGGCACTCGGGAGTTTTGAGACCTTAGGCTCAAAACTAAGTCATGGAACTTCTTCGAAGTTCGCTGACGTCCGTACTCACCTAAGGAAAGTTTCTAAGATGACTTTGTCATTAATCTAAAACAGAGGCTGGGACAAAAGTCCTAGCCTCTCAATTATTTTTGGATTGTCGAGCAAGACGCAGTGGTTGAGTGGGCTCTACTACGCTGATTTCATCAGCTTTTACAGCCCTACTCAACTGTGCGGAGGTGGGACGACGAAATCGAATTCTAACGAATTACCGATTTCTGTCCCACTCTCGCTTTTTGTGTTTCTATGCTTTTAATTGTAAGAGTTCTTCAATCTCAGCCAGCGTGCTAGCTTGGGAGATGGCCCCGCGGAGTTTGGCTGCGCCAGAAGTCCCACGGAGGTAGTGAGGGGCGAGACCACGGAATTCACGAACGGCAATGTGCTCACCTTTGAGATCGATCAAGCGTTTCAAGTGTTCGTAAGCAATCTTCATCTTGTCTTCAAAAGTCAAATCAGGCAGGATTTCTCCTGTTTCAAAGTAGTGGTTGATTTGGTTGAAGAGATAAGGATTGCCCATAGCAGCGCGACCAATCATGACCGCATCGGCACCGACTTCTTCGATCCGTTGTTTGGCATCTTGAACCGTACGGATATCTCCGTTTGCGATAAATGGAATCTTAGTCAGAGCTTGTGCAACCTTGTGAAGGGTCTCAAGATCCGCATGCCCCGTATACATTTGCTCCCGAGTTCGCCCATGCATGGCAAGGGCAGAGACACCCGCAGCTTCGGCAGCGAGGGCGTTCTCAACTGCTAGGGAAGGATCCGACCAACCCGTCCGCATTTTAACAGTGAGGGGGATATCGAGGACGGATTGAACCTTATTGATGATGGAGTAGATCTTGTCTGGGTCCTTGAGCCACATCGCACCAGCCTCGTTCTTGACGATTTATTCACCGGGCAACCCATGTTGATATCGACGATATCGGTCTTGGTATTTTCTTGGATAAATTCAGCTGCGCGTGCCAGGCTATCTTCGTCACTTCCAAAGAGTTGGATCGATACAGGGTTTTCTCCTTCATCGATATGGAGCATGTGAAGCGTCTTTTCATTGTTGTACTGGATTCCCTTGTCAGAGACCATTTCCATCACAACGAGCCCTGCCCCCAGTTCTTTGGCAATGGTCCGGAAAGCTGAGTTGGTCACTCCGGCCATTGGGGCTAGGACGGTACGGTTAGGGATTTCGACATCCCCGATCATAAATGGCGTATTAAGATTTGTCACGAATGAGTTCCTCCAAGTCATTTTCGTCAAAGTGGTAGTGTGTTTGGCAGAATTGGCAGGTAATCTCTGCACCGTGATCTTCATCTTTCATCTCTTCTAGATCACTAGCTGGCAGACTTGCTAAAGCGTTCAAAAAGCGCTCACGGCTGCAGTCGCACTGGAAGCGAAGTTCTTCTTCAGAGAGGCGTTTGAAAGGTTCATCCCCATAGATAGCAGAAAGAAGAGCTTCAATATGGTCTTCAGATTCCAAAAGTGTTGAAATAGCAGGCATTTCTTGGATGCGTTTTTCAAAGCGCGCGATTTCTTCTTCCTTGGCATTTGGCAAGACCTGAAGCAAGAAACCACCAGCCACCTTGACCTTGTCTTCGTCATCCAACAGAACATTGAGTCCAACTGCAGAAGGTGTTTGTTGGCTTTCCGTCAGATAAAAGGCCAGGTCTTCTCCGATTTCACCGGTTACAAGAGGGGTCATGGAGTTATAAGGATTTCCCGTACCATAATCTGTGATAACCAAGAATTCTCCGTTTCCGACAAATGGTCCCACCAGAACTTCACCAGTCGCAGTCTTTTTGATATCCACTCCAGGATTTTGCACGTAGCCTTTAACATTTCCCTTGGTATCTGCCACGGTGATGATGGCTCCGAGTGAGCTAGTTCCAAGGACTTTGACCGTAATTTTAGTATCTCCTTTCTCGTTTGCCGCCAAGATTTGACTGGCAATGAGGGTACGGCCAAGTGCGACCGTGGAGCTAGCTTGTGTGTGATGTTTTTCTTGGGCTGTTCGTACAGTTTCTGTACTGTCTAGTACATAGGCACGAAAAGCGCCACTTTCTGAGATAGTTTTAATAATTTTGTCCATAGCTTCTATTTTAGCATAAATCAAGCAAAGTGGGGGCAAGGAGAATTCCGAAAATCAGCCGTTTCAGAAGAAGGGCAAGAAGAAAAGAAAATTCCGAACGTTATTTTTAGAAAGAAGCAATTTCCAAGTAAAAGACGAGTTTCATAGAGAAGTTGGTTTAAAAAGGAAGGAGAAAAATAAACGATAGCTGAGTGGATCTTGAAAAAACATCAAAAATTGCTTATAATAGAGTGTAAGACAAACTTGCAGGTGAGACTCCTGCCCTTAGTTTGAAGAAAGGCATAGATAGCATCCTATCTATGGTATATGAAAAAGAATTATGACATCAGTTGTTGTAGTAGGAACCCAATGGGGTGATGAAGGAAAAGGGAAGATTACAGACTTCCTATCAGCCAATGCAGAAGTCATTGCTCGCTATCAAGGTGGGGACAATGCCGGACACACCATCGTAATCGACGGCAAAAAGTTCAAGTTGCACTTGATTCCTTCTGGTATCTTCTTCCCTGAAAAGATCTCTGTCATCGGAAACGGCGTGGTGGTCAACCCTAAATCATTGGTCAAAGAGTTGGCTTATCTCCATGAAGAAGGAGTATCAACGGACAGCCTTCGCATCTCTGACCGTGCCCATGTCATCCTTCCTTACCATATCGAATTGGACCGTCTCCAAGAAGAGTCTAAAGGCGACAACAAAATCGGAACGACCATCAAAGGGATTGGACCAGCCTACATGGACAAGGCTGCGCGTGTGGGAATCCGGATCGCGGATCTCTTGGATCGCGACGTCTTTGCGGAACGTCTTCGCATCAACTTGGAAGAAAAGAACCGTCAATTTACCAAACTCTATGATGCAGAGGCTCTGTCATTTGACGATATCTTCGAAGAATACTATGAATATGGTCAACAAATCAAACAATATGTAACCGATACTTCTGTCATCTTGAACGATGCTTTGGACAACGGTAAGCGCGTGCTCTTTGAAGGAGCCCAAGGGGTTATGTTGGATATCGACCAAGGAACTTATCCATTTGTAACCTCTTCAAACCCAGTCGCAGGTGGGGTGACTATCGGATCAGGTGTCGGCCCAAGCAAGATCGACAAGGTTGTCGGTGTATGTAAAGCCTACACTAGCCGTGTTGGTGATGGCCCATTCCCTACGGAACTCTTTGATGAAGTGGGTGACCGGATCCGTGAAGTCGGTCATGAATATGGGACAACAACCGGTCGTCCTCGTCGTGTTGGTTGGTTTGACTCAGTTGTCATGCGCCATAGCCGTCGCGTGTCAGGAATTACCAACCTTAGCTTGAACTCGATCGACGTTCTGTCAGGCTTGGATACAGTGAAAATCTGTGTAGCCTACGACTTGGATGGGGAACGCATCGACCACTACCCAGCAAGCTTGGAGCAACTCAAACGTTGCAAACCAATCTATGAAGAATTACCAGGCTGGTCAGAAGACATCACAGGTGTCCGCCACTTGGATGAGCTTCCAGAAAATGCCCGCAACTATGTCCGCCGTGTCGGTGAATTAGTTGGTGTGCGCATTTCAACCTTCTCAGTCGGACCAGATCGTGACCAAACCAATATCCTTGAAAGTGTCTGGTCAAGTAAATAATTCAATAAAAGTTGGGAGTCTCTCTCAACTTTTTTGAGTCTTAAGATTACTTTAAGACCTCTGGGATATACTAAGACAATAAACAAAGACCTCCCAACTTTGTTTAGCACTCTTAACTTTTTTCATAATATCTCCCTATAAGAAGTCACCCATTGGTGGCTTTTTTTGTGGCTTCATCATATAATAGAACAAGAACATAAAAAGTAAGTGAGTGTACAAGTGAGAGACTATACCCTAGAAGAGAAAGAAGCTTTTATGCGAGAGGCTTTAAAAGAGGCAGAGATCGCCTTGGCCCATGAGGAAATACCCATTGGCTGTGTCATTGTCAAAGACGGTGAAATCATTGGACGTGGCCACAACGCGAGAGAGGAATTGCAGCGAGCGGTCATGCATGCGGAGGTGATGGCGATCGAAGAAGCCAATCAGCATGAAGAGAGCTGGCGTTTGCTGGATACGACTCTTTTTGTGACCATTGAACCTTGCGTCATGTGTAGCGGTGCCATTGGACTAGCCCGGATTCCCCAGGTGATTTACGGAGCGACCAATCAAAAGTTTGGCGGAGCAGGGAGCCTCTATGATATTTTGACAGATGAGCGCCTCAATCACCGGGTAGAAGTGGAAACAGGAATCTTGGAAGCAGAATGTGCAACCATCATGCAGACCTTCTTCCGCCAAGGCCGAGAACGAAAAAAACAAGCTAAGCTCGCAGCCAAGGCCGAAACACAAGAATAAAAACTGGACCTTTGCAAATCGAACAAATTATGATATAATACCTATCGGAGCAACAGTTCTGCGTGAAGCGGGTCAGGGGAGGAATCCAGCAGCCCTAAGCGAAGTGAACTGTGTGCTCTTTTTCTATAGCTCTTAGTGAGGTAAGCCTGTAAGGCGCAACCGAACTTAGAGATATTGATCCTGAGGAGCGAAGCGACGTGAGGGCTATAGCGTAAATGAAATTAGCCTATAAGGCGCGACCGAGCTTAGAGATATTGATCCTGAGGAGCGAAGCGACGTGAGGGCTATAGCGTAAAATGAAATTATCCTGAAAGTCGCAGATGAGCTTAGAGATATTGACCCTGAGGAGCAAAGCGACGTGAGGGCTATAGCGTAAAATGAAATTATCCTGTAAGGCGCAACCGAGCTTAGAGATATTGACCCTGAGGAGCGAAGCGACGTGAGGGCTATCACTCACCAGAGTCATGTAGAAATGACTTTCTTATTCATAGAATAAAAGAGAAAAAATAGAGTTTCGTGAGAAGCTTCTTTTTTTTGATTTTCTAGCCAAAAATAGTGCAAATATGCAAACGATTGCCATTGCGTCATTGCTTGATTTGTGAAAATAAAAAATTTAGCAAATGAAAACGTTTTATAGATTGGTTTCCCTTGATTAAATCCGTGTAAAGCGATATCATAGAGAAGAACAAAATTTGGAGGAATAACATGTCTCATATTAAATTTGACTACTCAAAAGTTTTGGGTAAATTTGTTGCCCCACATGAAGTGGAATACATGCAACCACAAGTGACTGCAGCTGATGAATTGATCCGTAAAGGAACAGGTGCTGGTAGTGACTTCTAGGTTGGTTGGACCTTCCTGAAAATTACGACCGCGAAGAATTTGACCGCATCTTGAAAGCTGCTGAACAAATCAAAGCAGACAGCGATGTTTTGGTCGTGATCGGTATCGGTGGATCATATCTTGGAGCGAAAGCTGCCATTGACTTCTTGAACCACCACTTTGCAAACTTGCAAACAAAAGAAGAACGCAAAGCTCCACAAATCCTTTATGCTGGAAACTCCATCTCATCTACTTACCTTGCTGACTTGGTAGAGTATGTTTCAGATAAAGATTTCTCAGTCAACGTGATTTCTAAATCAGGTACAACAACTGAACCAGCGATCGCTTTCCGTGTCTTCAAAGAACTCTTGGTGAAGAAATATGGTCAAGAAGAAGCCAACAAACGGATCTACGCAACAACTGACCGTTCCAAAGGTGCTGTAAAAGTAGAAGCAGATGCCAATGGTTGGGAAACATTTGTAGTTCCAGATGATATCGGTGGACGCTTCTCAGTCTTGACACCAGTTGGATTGCTTCCAATTGCTGCATCAGGTGCTGATATCAAAGCCCTTATGGAAGGTGCGAATGCAGCCCGTAAAGAATACACTTCAGACAAACTTTCTGAAATGAAGCTTACCAATACGCAGCTGTTCGTAACATCCTTTACCGTAAAGGATATGCAACTGAAATCTTGGTTAACTACGAACCATCTCTTCAATACTTCTCAGAATGGTGGAAACAATTGGCTGGTGAGTCAGAAGGAAAAGACCAAAAAGGTATTTATCCAACTTCAGCAAACTTCTCAACAGACTTGCACTCATTGGGTCAATTTATCCAAGAAGGAACTCGTATCATGTTTGAAACAGTTGTCCGTGTGGACAAACCACGTAAGAACGTGATCATCCCTACATTGGAAGAAGACCTTGATGGACTTGGTTACCTCCAAGGAAAAGACGTTGACTTCGTAAACAAAAAAGCAACTGACGGTGTTCTTCTTGCCCATACAGACGGTGATGTACCAAACATGTACGTAACTCTTCCTGAGCAAGATGCCTTCACTCTTGGTTATGCCATCTACTTCTTCGAATTGGCGATCGCCCTTTCAGGTTACTTGAACGCGATCAACCCATTTGACCAACCAGGTGTTGAAGCCTACAAGAAAAATATGTTTGCCCTTCTTGGTAAACCAGGATTTGAAGAACTTGGAGCAGAACTCAACGCTCGTCTTTAATCAATAGACAAAACGATCTCGCAAGAGGTCGTTTTTTTGTGCCTATTTCCCCATTTAGTGATGAATTGGCGCCATCAGGTGATTTATGATATAGTAGAAGGAGCATTTTTATACTTTGTTCATCAAATGATTTTCACTCACTATGATCATCAAATGAGACAAAGAGAATCAAAAAGGAGAGAGTATGACAAGAGAAGATAAACAGTCTTTTGCAGTGCCGGAAGAGGAGCAAATAAAGGAATCTTTTCCCAATGAACTTCAAAAAGATCAGTTAGAGGCAACTGTTGAAATGCGATCCAAACGTAATTGGAAAAAAATAATTTTATTATCAATGTTGGCTTTGATCATCATGTTATGCGGAGTGATTAGTTTATTATTTGGTAAAATTGCTGGTTATGCATGGGGGAAGTCTGCTCAGACAGTCAAAGAATCCCAACGTTTCGAACTCTTAACTCGAGTGAAAGAGGAGGCGAAAAAAACAAAAACTGGTTTCGTATCCAAAAAAAATGACGTCATCTTTTTATGGACACTTAAGGATTTAGGTTTGTTAAGTTATAATAATTCATCTAAACTTGGATTAACAGCGGATCAGATTGTAGAAAATTATGGTTTAGCTTCATATGCTAGATATAATCAAGATGGATTAAGTCTAAGTTGGACTAATTTGATCGGTTCAAACCAGCAAGACTTAAGTTTTGAATTTGAAAAATATAATAATAACTATTATTTAAAGAGTGTATCCATTCGAGACTTGTATGGCTTATCTTCCCAAAAGACATCTAAAGAACAAAAAGAAAATAGTGACGATAGTGCATATGAATTTCGTTTGACGACAGAAGAGTATCAAAATCTGATGAAAGGAGATAAAAACACTGGAAAAGGCGGGACTCCATTGTCAGAAATCTTGAAAAAACATCTGGCATCCGTTGAAATAGAGACCGAGAAAAAAATAACAAGTGAAGGAGAAGAATATAAATCTAATAGAGTGCTTGCGAATGTAACCTATCAAGTAGATGGTGATTATAAACACTTCTATTTGTGGCGCAGCCAGATGGAGAATTTCTTTACATTGGATCGAAACGCTTCTAAAGGAGATTAATGAAAAATGAAAATAAATCGACTTATGAAATCAAATAATAGTTGGTGGAATGATAAACTTAAAAGAGTTGGAAAAGATTTTTGGATTGCTTCTTCTATTGGGTACATTTTGCTAGGAATGATTATAGGGCTGGCTATCGGTTATTCTAAAGGTGTTAATATGATTACTAAAAAAGCCTATCCTGTGCTAAAAACACGTACAAAAAATAGTCGCTCCATACGTGATCAATCTAAAAAGATTATAGCTCCAAAAGATTCTGCTTTTTCTTGGAACATATCCCAGCTTTTAGAATTGAAGTTTGGGAGTCGAGAAAACCCTAAACAAGGTGTCATGATTGATGATTTCTTAGAGAAATATGGAAAAGCTCAAGAGGCATTAATTCATGATGATAAAATTGAGTTAATATGGCAAAACCTTGATAAATCTGACGTTAATGAGAATAGTTCTAATGAGATGATATTTGCTTATTTTGAGAAAGCAGAGGGAAGGTATTACCTTAAAAGCATTAATTATGACAGAAATTCTAATGATTTAGAGAAAGATCAGATGCCTGCCGATAAATATAACGGTCTGAAAGTAGGGAATCCAGAAACCGGGAAAGGTGGAGTTTCATATTCAGAAGTACTTAAAAATAATCATTCAGGGTCTATCATGATGTCGGCAGACCAAGATAAAATCACTCATGAAAATAAAACGAAAATGGTAATTGAATTTAAAAAAATATCATATAAAAAAATATATAAACTAACATTCTATAAACAAGAAAACGGAGATTACTGTTTGGCGACAAAAGAGGAAAGTAAATAGAACATTCATTTCATGAAATACTTGGTGACTAGAATGGGGAAGATATATACTGTGATACAGTTTTTAATGCTATAGTAGAGTAAGACAATAAAGTAAGGAGTACGACATGTCAAGAGGAAGAAAAGTACAACGTGAATGGTCTAAGAATCATGGGAATCGGTACTCTTTTCCGAGTGCATTTTCGGATGAAGGACCTCAAGGGGCGATTTTTGAAGATAAAAAGAAACAAATAGGATTTCGGATTTCACGTAACATAATCCGAGTACTCTTTTCAGTGATCGTTGTATTCGTATTTTTTCTGATAGGAGTCTGGTATTATAAAAAAACAGTCGTTCATAAACCCGTAAATAAGATCATAAGATCTTCGGAAAGATATCAAAATAAGAAATCTTCTACCAGCCCTTCAAATACTCAAGCAAGCAAAAGTGAGAATAAAAAAATTGGATATATATTAAAAAAAGAAAATTCTGAGTGGGTTGATCCATCTCAAGTAAGAGCTTTTTCAGTTGATGAAGTTTTTGAGTTAATGGATGCTACAAAGAAGCCAACGATAACATCTTCAGAAGTAATTGAGAAATATGGAAAGGCGTTTGCGGGTTTACTTGATTATAATTCCTCGGGGAAAGAACGAGTAACCTTTTATTATAAGCTTTCTGACCAACAGGGTTTTTTCAAAATTGTTATTAATGAGTTTGAAGGAAAAAGTCGTGTTGAGCGTGTCTATCTTGAAGTGACTAAAGCTCAAGCGGGCATGACGAATAAAACTTTAGAAGAATATCGTTCTTATTTACCTAAAAGTGGCCAGGAAGGGATTGGGTTAATGGAGGCTATAAGTCAGTTTGGAATTCCTAAGAATAGTTACAGTAACAACCTGTATGAAGGGGAAAATAGTTATATATATATTCTATACTTTACAACAGATCAAAGAAAAATAACCTTATCATTTAAAAAGAATCAGCAAGGGGAATACCGACTTGAAAATGTAGCAACATCTGGATAAAACGATCTCTCAAGAGGTCGTTTTTTTGTCTGCAAAATAGTTTCATAAAATTTCCCCTTAGATTCAACTATAAAAACACTAGCTAGTTATTTCTCCTGATCATATGGTTATCTCATTGCTAAACTACTGATACTATAGGGTTTCTAGAAGAGCAATAGTTACCGGCACGGATTTTATACTCAAATCCTTTAATATAAAAAGTTATTTGAATATAAAAGTTGTCATTTGTTGTTTCATAATATAAAATGAAAGATGAATGAAAAAAATTGAAAAGGGAATGAAAATTATGAAAAAGAACTTGGCTAAATTCTTGTTACTTTCATCTATGCTTGGTGGAATAGCTATTGCCCACCCAGTATCTGCGAATACAAAAGCTGCGGTTTATGAGTACAAAAATGGTCAGCTAGACCTTGTTCAAAAACCAACATATGAAGGTTTCGAATCGAATCAGCTTTCTTTGAAATTGAAAACAGGTCGTGTCGATGTAGTGGGAGCGCGTGAAGGCAAGAAAGAAAGTGCGCATGATGCGGGTGCTTACCGATTTGCGTTGATCTACAAATCTGAAGGTGGCGAAGAAGAGACCGTTGCTAAAGGGCAAAATACAGCGGATGGAACGATCGAATTTGATGATGTGGATCTCTCTGGACTGAATTCTGGAACGGTTAAACTCTACATTCGTCAAACTACAAAAGATGATGGTCGCTATAAACAGTTGGATAATGGAGAAGGGGAAGTTACAGTGTCCCTTGCTTATGATGGGTCAGGACGCTTGATGGTGGATTCACTTGAAAGTTCAAATCCAATTTATCGTAATTTTATTGCAGGCTATAACGGTTCTGAGACAGGAGGATCCACTTCACCAAGTACAACAAGACCTTCCTCAAGCTCAAGTAGCTCATCTTCAAGTTCAAGTAGCTCAAGTAGTTCGTCTTCTAGCTCAAGTAGCTCATCGAGCTCATCTTCAAGCTCCTCAAGTTCGACTTCTTCATCGAGCTCAAGCTCTTCTTCTAGTTCTTCCTCAAATTCAAGCGACTCAAGCAAATCTGTAGTTGGCCGTTTATTGCCAAAAACAGGTCAAGAAACAGGTGTCGTTTTGGCAACATTGGGCTTGCTCTCACTTGCAGGGCTTGCTATTGTCTCCCTTCGCAAGAAATTTTAAGATAAGCATCTAAAAGGTCGGATATCTCTCCGATCTTTTTTAGTCCATCCAGACAGGAGTTGGTCCTTGCTTGGTTTTATGTTATAGTAGAAGAGAAGAATAAAAAGGAGAATTCGAAATGTCCGAGAAAGATCAAGAACAATTTATGAAACATACTCCCGTAGAGGGTGCGCCTCAATTTGATGTAGCTGCGCCAGCCTTTGTCCCAAAAGAAGAAGCCGAAGACTTGGTCGTTCCAGAATCTAGTGGCCTTTCAGCGACAGAGACGAAAGCAATGAAAGAAGAGGCAGACAAGCCAGCTATTTCAGAAGCAGTGGAGCTTCCAAAGGTGGATGAAGCAACTGTTGGAGAACATCCAGATGTAGTTGCTGCTCCCCAACCGACTCCTCCATTCCAGCCTGCGCCTCAAGCTCCTCAAAATATGGCAGCTGAACCAGTTGGTCCGCAAACAGTGCCTGTTCCTGAGACATCTATTCCACAAGCTCCTCTTTCTCCTGTTGGAAGACCGATGGATACTGCTGACAAGAAGGCGATTCGTTTTGCCCTTGGAATTTTAGTGGGTCTCCTCATCGGTGGTGTCAGTGGCTATTTAATTGGTCATGCTAACCCTAGTACGTCATCATCTAGAAAGCAGACTTCTTGGTCAGGCAACCAGTCTGGTTCTTCTTCCAATATCGATATGGAGCAATTGACCGCAGAAGACGCGGAAGCCAATTTTAGCTGGGAACAATCTGATATCGAACAACTTCAGTTTTTGACTAGAAAGGATTCTGGGGAGACTCCTGAGGAAATGGTCGACGCTTATGGAAAGGCTGGTTCCGTCCAATTTGATAGTGGAGAATTGAAATTATTCTGGGATGATAACTCTTATAATAAAGAGGTAAAAGCGACCTACTCTAAGAGAGGAAAAGAATTACAGCTTGTCAAATTTGAATTTAATCAATTTGGGAAAAATCTTACGGTTGAGGACAACTTTGCAGATGGATTCAAAGTTGGAAATAGTGAGACCGGTGCTGGAGGAACCTCTTACAAAGAGCTTTTAGAAAAATACGGTGATGCAGTCAATCTGACGGTGAGTTCATCTGATGATTCAGACGAGATAGAATTGGTCATGGACTTCCAAAAGAAAAATGGGGACTACGTGGATTTGACCTTTATTCGCCAAGAAAATGGAGATTTTCTCTTGAGCAGTAAAGACAGCTACTAAATCAATGAATAAAAGAAAGAGGCAAGCGCCTCTTTTTTGGGATAAGACGAGACAAATACGCTAATTTTCTATACAATAGAAAGAGTTTGAATAGAAAGAGCATGAAGGATGGAAGAAATGAAACAGTGGATAGAACATCATAAGCGGATCCTCCAAAAAGCTGCAAGTGCTTTGCTGGCTTTAATGGTTGGTGTTTGCTTGGTGTTTATGATTCATCCAGTGAAACCTTGCCCAAAGATCGCTTGTTGAGTTTGTCTCGCATGCAAGAAAACAGCCAACGATTTGTTGCGTCTTCTTCCAAAGAGCCGACTTTAGAAGACTTGTTGTCATTGGACCTTGCAAGGGGAGAAGGAAAGACACAAAAAAATTGGGTGACTTTATCTGCATTCGTCAAAAAAATTGGAAAAGCAGCGAGTTTTACACAAGAAGATACGAGTTTTGGAGCGCAAGTCCAGCTAGGCTATGGGGCTCCTGTGCAGGGGATTCATCCTTATACCATAGAATTTCAAAAGCAGGATGATACCTTTTATTTGAGCTCGATTCAAGGCTTTGCGCCCAAGTCGGCTCACTATCAGAGCAAAAAGAACTTAAAACTGGCAGATTTTACAGGCTATCAGACACTAGATGGAAAAAAGGAAAAGGGGACAGCAGTAGAAGATGTCTTGAAAAAATCAGGTCTTCCCAATTCTCTTAGTTTGACCTCTGAAAAGGACAAGCAAGTCCTAGCCCTGTCTTATCAGGTGACAGATGGACTGGTCTCTTTAACCTTTGAACGTGACCATAGTGGTCAGTATCGTTTGACGAAGAAGGGGTGAAGCAGATGATCGAGTGGATGAAAAAGAATCGAAAAGAGCTCTTGCTGCCGTTTTTGTGTTTTGTTTTAGGATTGTTACTTGCGATTGCAAGCATCCAGGTGCAGGAGCAGGGAACCGATACCAAGGAGGACCAAACACTGACTCATTTCCAGCCAAAGGATTACAAGAATTTGGTCAGCAAGGAACAAGAAATTAAACAGTTTAAATGGACCATCGAAGCTGTGGCGAATTTGAAAGTTCGTCTCAAGCAGAGTCAGCAACCAGGAACCCGCTTGGAAACAGTTGTGACGGAATGGGGAAAAGCTCAAAAAGTTCGCTACACAAAGACAGCTCAAGGAGATAAAATGGTTCTCGTCTTGACTTATGCAGCTAAGCAAACCGATCAGGGTAAGAAAAGTGTGACCTTGTGGTTTGAACAGGAAAAAGACCAGGGGTATCGCTTGATGATGGTGGATGCGACGAATTTGTTGGACGCAAAAGAGAAGACAAGCAGTGAGAAAGAAATCACTACTGAAAAAGAGAAAAAAGGTACAGAATTCGCCCAGATCATTAAGCAACTTGGAAATCCTCAACGCTTGGTCTGGGGGGAAATGCCAGATGGCGGAATGGGCTATCGCGCGACTTACCAGGTGCCAGGGCAGCCAGAAGTGGTGATGGAATTCAAGAAAAAAGCCAAGAAATTGGTGTTGGTATAAGAAAGGAGACATCATTGGACGATCAACGGACAGACATCAAGGCAGCTTCCTCTCACCAGGGTGGAAGCCGCTTGATTTCAGAAGCCGATCTGGCTTCAATAGGGATGGACAATCATCAGGATACTAGAAGCCATTCAGATACGATGGAGTCTTCCCCCTTCTTCCTCAAAAGAGGGGATTGGTTCGCTTTTGCGATTTTTTGGGTGGTTCGCCTTGTTAATGGCTTTTTTGTTTGTGCTTCAAAACGAAGTTAATAAAAGCTCTTCTTCATCTTCTTCGAGTGAGGGGATCAATGGTTTATCACGTGATGGTATCAGAACGGAATATCTGACCAGTGAAAATAGTTCTTATATCGCCTCAGCTAATGAATTTCAATTTCAGCCAACCTATGAAAAGGCTATGTCTCTCATTCCTAATTTTGCAGTGGAAGAAAAAAAGACCTCTTTTGGGACGGTAGATCCACAAGATGTCGTTGCAGCATTAGGTAAAGCAAGGAGTGGGGAAGCAACGTATAGTGGTAGCAGTTCTAGTCCCTTTTTGCTGACCTTAGATTATCAATCAAAGGATGCAGATGGGAAGGTTCTTCTTGAAAAAACAGGTGCCTTTTACAGGATCTCTCTTTTAAGTTTGAAACACTTAAAAAGTGACCGATTTGCGAATAAGAATGGGAGCTTGACGAAGGACGATTTTGCCACTATCAAGGTCGGAATGCCTTATTTAGACCTACTCAATACGGTAGGGATTCCGGATGAAATATATGTATCTGGGCTTTTAGGTTACGGGGAAGCGCCTTCCTTTACCTATCGATTATCGGATTCTCAAACGGTTCAAATCCATTTTGATAGCCGGCAAACCATCAAGGATATCAAATCGAAAGAGGTAGCGACCACACCAGCTTCCTCTACATATACAGCACAGTAAAAAAATCAGCCGAAGCATTTTAAATAAAAGGAGAGGACAATGGGAAATAAAGACTGGTCGCATCTACGAAATGAGCACCAGAGTCGGTTTTCGAAAGGCCAGCCGAAAGAAGCACCCATAGAAAAAGGAAGTCCTGAGAAGCTAGAAGATACGCTCGCAAAAGAGCCAGAAGTGGTAGAAGTCCCTGCTTTTCAGGAAGAGGTGAAACAAGAAGAGGAACGAAAAGACGAACCAGCGATTAGTGTGAAGGAGGATTCTTATGATCCAAAGAAAGGCTCATTTGCTACACCTGAAGACGAATCAGCTCAGGTCGTTCTTGCTACACCACTAACAGAAGAAGCAAGGTCAGAAACACCAGCACAAGATACAATAGGGCAGTCTCCTTCAGCTGAGAAAAAAGTAGAGCACCAGGGTGGGAGCCGCTTGATTTCAGAAGCTGATCTGGCTTCAATAGGGGGAAGCAGGCATTCAGAACCAAGACAAACGGTACTAGACTCCCAATCGGATAGGACGAAAACCTACTCTCCTTCCTCTAATAGTGGAGGGTCTTCGCTAGCAGCCTTTTTTGGATTATTGGCCATGCTGGGATTATTTGCCTATCTGGCTTCAGGAGGTATCCATAGTGAGGAAGCTCCTTCTTCTACTACTAGTGAATATGGAAGCACTGGTCGGTCTTATGGAACCAGAAAGGAAACCTTGAAGAGTGGTACGAGTACCTTGATTGCACCGGAAGGTGAATTTCAGTTTCAAGTGACCTATGAGAAGGCGATTTCCCTGATTCCTGGTTTAAGTGAGGGGGATCAAGGCCGTACCTCTTCAACTTATCTGTCTCCGCAGGATGTGGTAGCTGTACTGGGCAAGGCTAGTGGTGGGGAAGAAACCTACCAAGAAGGTGGTGTCAGTCCTTTATGACACAATTGGATTATCAGTCGGAAGGATCTCCTTCTTCCGTAACAGTTTTACTTTCAAATATTGTTGGTGACCGTTTATCTTCTCTTGATTTTGAGAACCTAAACAGTGAGCGATTAGCCAATAAAAATGGCAGTTTGAACAGAGAGGATTTTGCCAATATTAAAATAGGAACCAGCTATGCAGATCTTGTGAATACAGTCGGAATTCCTAGCCGTGTTTCTTGGTCGAGTATGATGAGTTCAGAGTCCTTCTTAATCTTTTACTATAAACTTTCTGATTCGCACTCAGTCATTATTCACTTTGGAAGCAATCGCACCATCAGTGAAATGACAGGCATGGAGGATTCGGCTACAACCACGTCGCCTTAGGTGTTCATCTCTTTGGGTTTGTGGTATAATATGGATACCTTTAATTGAAATGAATGGAGAATCTTATGACAGCACAAAAAATGTCTGCACAAGAAATTATCGCTTTTATTGGAAATGCAGAAAAGAAAACAAATGTGAAAGTAACCTTTGAAGGGGAATTGGCAACAGCTGTTCCTGCTTCTGTTACCAAGCTTGGCAATGTTTGTTCGGTGACTGGAAAGATATCGAGCCCCTTCTTGCCAACTTGACAGAGAACAAGGATTATGTGGTGGAACAAGATGGCCGTAATTCAGCTGTTCCCTTGCTGGATAAGCGCTATCTAAATGCACGTATTGAACCAGGTGCTATTATCCGTGACCAAGTGACCATCGAAGACAATGCTGTCGTGATGATGGGTGCTGTCATCAATATTGGTGCTGAAATCGGTGCAGGAACCATGATTGATATGGGGGCTATCCTTGGAGGTCGTGCAACAGTTGGTAAAAACAGCCACATCGGTGCAGGTGCCGTTCTTGCAGGTGTCATTGAGCCAGCTTCTGCTGAGCCTGTTCGGATCGGTGACAATGTCTTGGTCGGTGCTAACGCTGTTGTGATTGAAGGGGTTCAAGTAGGGAACGGATCCGTCGTTGCCGCTGGCGCTATCGTTACTCAAGATGTCCCTGAAAATGTGGTCGTAGCTGGTGTCCCAGCTCGCATCATCAAGGAAATCGATGAAAAAACACAACAAAAAACAGCACTCGAAGACGCCTTGCGTAATTTGTAACATATTGATAGTAGAGGCCGCAAGGCCTCTATTCTAATCTAATAGAAAGAAGACGACTATGACATTGGATTTAATCAAAATCAGACGGGATTTGCACCAAATCCCTGAAATTGGATTGGAAGAATTTGAAACCCAAGCCTACCTCTTAGAGCGAATCGCAGAGATCACAGCGGGCAAGGACTTTGTTGAGCAACGGACTTGGCGGACCGGGATCCTGGTTTATCTCCATGGATCTGCGCCTGAAAAAACGATCGGCTGGCGGACAGATATCGATGGCTTACCGATTGTGGAACAAACGGGCCTTGATTTTGCCTCCAAGCACGAAGGACGGATGCATGCTTGTGGTCATGATATGCACATGACGACAGCTCTTGGGCTTTTGGATCAACTGGTTCAAGTGCAACCAAAAAATAACCTGCTCTTTCTCTTCCAACCAGCTGAAGAAAATGAAGCTGGTGGGATGCTCATGTATAAGGACAATGCTTTTGGCGACTGGCTCCCTGATGAATTTTATGGTCTGCATGTGCGCCCTGATTTGAAGGTGGGAGACATTGCGACCAATACGGGTACCCTTTTTGCGGGGACCTGTGAAGTCAAGATTACCTTTACAGGTAAGGGAGGGCATGCTGCCTTTCCACATGAGGCCAATGATGCACTTGTAGCAGCCTCTTACTTCATTACCCAAGTCCAATCGGTCGTGAGTCGAAATGTCGATCCAATTGAAGGTGCTGTGGTGACCTTTGGTTCCATGCATGCAGGAACAACCAATAATGTGATTGCTGAGACAGCCTTCCTTCATGGGACCATTCGGACCTTGACCATGGAGATGAACCTTTTGACTCAAAAACGGGTCAAAGCCATTGCAGAAGGAGTTGCAGCAGCCTTTGATGTGAAATTGGACCTGGAACTCAAGCAAGGGGGCTACCTGCCTGTGGAAAACCAACCAGAATTGGCCAAAGAACTCATGGACTTTTTCACAGCTGAGAAAGACGTGAACCTGATTGATATTCTGCCTGCGATGACAGGAGAAGACTTCGGCTTTCTCTTGAGCAAAGTCCCGGGTGTCATGTTCTGGCTGGGTATTGATACCCCATATGCCTTGCACCATCCGAAGATGAGCCCAAATGAAGCAGCCCTTCCCTTCGCTGTGGAAAACATTGGTAAATTTTTGAAAATGAAGGCCAACCAATAAAGGAATGATTCAACTCCGTCTGGAGTTGGATTTTTTCTTTGTTGTATAAAAACTGTTCGGATCTTTCCTAAAAAATGATACAATTAAAGCTAGACAAAAGGAGTAGGGAATGAAGAAAACACTACGAAAAGAAACCATTGCAGCCATGAAACAGTTGCCAGAATCCGTGAAAACTCAAGCAGATGAAGAGCTGACTCAGCGCCTCTTGGAGCTTCCAGCCTTTCAGGAGGCAAAGACCCTTGCGACCTATCTGTCTTTGACCATGAAGTTTCCACAGTTGGCTTGATCCAAGCTGCTCTTCAACTTGGAAAACGCGTCTGTGTTCCCCGTACCTATCCACAAGGTCGGATGGAATTTGTGGAATACGATCCTGACATTTTGGAAAAGACACGCTTTGGTTTGTTGGAGCCCAATGAAAAAGGAAGGGTTGTGGATCAGTCAGAGATTGATCTGATCCATGTACCAGGCGTGGTCTTCCAGTCAAAAGGCTACCGAATTGGCTATGGTGGTGGCTATTATGATCGTTATTTAGCAGATTTTACTGGAAAAACGGTTAGTACGATTTATTCCATCCAGCAGAAGGAGTTCCAGCCAGATGCTTTTGATCAGGCAGTTCAGGAGGTGCTAGTCTATGAAGTTGCTCTTTGATCGTCGTTATCCTGTGACCAGCATCTTATTGCTCGTCACAACGGCAGTCTTTCTTTCCATGTTTATCCGATTTGGAGGCGACTACCAAACAGGTGCTGCTATTTACTATAGTGGTGGGATTATTGGAGAGGTTGTGAAAGTCGATCCCAGCCAGTTATGGCGAATAGTGACAGCTACCTTTGTTCACATCGGCCTAGAACATTTTGTGCTCAATATGATCACCCTCTATTACTTGGGACGTTTGGCAGAAGATCTCTTTGGTTCCAAGGCTTTCTTAGCTCTCTATCTCTTATCAGGCATGATGGGCAATGTCTTTGTCGCTATTTTTACGCCGGATGTGATTGCAGCAGGAGCTTCTACAGCCCTCTTTGGACTGTTTGGGACCATTGGTGCTCTGCGCTTTATTGTTCAAAGTCCCTATATTCGCCACTTGAGTCAGTCCTATACCAGCTTGATTGTGGTCAATTTGATCTTTAGCTTCATGCCAGGGATCAGTATGGCGGGGCACATCGGTGGCTTAGTAGCTGGGGTCATGTTGGCTTATGTCTTTCCAGTAAGAGGGGAAGCTCGCTTTATGAACCGAACCTATCAGATTAGTGCAGCTCTATCTTATCTCTTGCTTTTGCTTTATTTCTTAGGTAAAATCTTGAATCTATTTTAAGAAGAGGCTAGGACAAAAGTCCTAGCCTCTTAATTGTTTTTGGATTGTCGAGCAAGACGCAGTGGTTGAGTGGGCTCTACTACGCTGATTTCATCAGCTTTTACAGCCCTACTCAACTGTGCGGAGGTGGGACGACGAAATCGAATTCTAACGAATTACCGATTTCTGTCCCACTCTCTTTTTTTCCTAAAAAATGTAGCGCAATCGTAAACTAACAGAAAATTGTTTGAAAAGCAAAGAATTGTATATATTTATTATAATATGTTTGCAGGAGTCAAGTGAGCCCTCTATTGCTAGGTCCATAGAGAAGGTAATCATGGGTAAAAAGGTATAAAAATGCAAAATAGAAAGCGCTTGCAAAAGGGTTTAGAAAGGTGTAAACTGGAGGTATAAAAATCAAAAATAGTGCTATTTTGTCAAAAGTAGTGCAAAAACAAAGGAGATTTGCCATGAAAAAATGGTTGTTAAAACTCTCATTGGTAGCGATGACACTTTTGCTCCTACCCATTCAAGCTGTTCAAGCCTGTTGCGGTTTTATCATTGGTCGCCAATTGACCAAGGATGGGACCACTCTCTTTGGTCGGACAGAAGACTACCCTTACTATCCAAATGGTGGAAAGCACAACAAACTTTGTAGTTGTTGATGCGAAGAACTATAAGGAAGGGGATCAACTGGAAGACGAATCCAACGGTTTTACCTATCCACATGCTGCCAGTGAAATGAAATACACAGCGACTTATGACTCTGCTCGTGGAGATGGTAGTAACGGTGCCTTTGGTGAACATGGATTTAACGAAGCCGGCGTTTCTATGACCTCAACTGTTACAGCAATTCCAAATAAAAAAGTCTTGAAGACTGACCCATTGACAGAAAAGGGAATTCCAGAAGCTGCTATGTTGGACGTGGTTTTACCACGCGTTAAGTCTGCTCGTGAAGGGGTTGAATTCCTAGCTAAAGTCATTGAAGAAAAAGGATCGGCAGAAGGGAATGTTGTCGTTTTTGCAGACCAAAATGAAACTTGGTATATGGAAATTCTTTCTGGACACCAATATGTAGCGGTAAAAGTCCCAGAGGACAAATATGCAGTCTTTGCAAATACCTACTACCTTGGTCATGTGGATTTGAATGATAAGGAAAACGTGATCGCTTCGAAAGATGTCGAAAAGGTAGCTAAAGAATCTGGTAACTACAAGACAGACAAAGATGGGAACTTCCATATTGCTAAATCTTATGGACCAGAAAAATATGCTGAAGGAGACCGTTCACGTACTTACGCAGGAATCACTCTTTTGGATCCAAACTCAAAAGTGACTTATGAAGATGATGAATATGAACTCTTCCGCTCACCAACAGATCCAAACAAGAAATTTACTTTGGAAGATGCTTTTGCATTGCAACGCAACCGTTTTGAACACTTAAATGGTCGTTTTGTTCCAGATGATCAAATTGGTGTCAAGAAACAAGGGGATAATGGTAGCAACGATACTGTTCGGAAAGACCAATACAAGTATGCTTTAGGGGAACGAAAACGTTATTGATGCCCATGTCTACCAAATCAATCCAAAACTTCCAAAATCATTTGGTGGTACATTATGGCTTGGTATGGGGCCATCTCGAAACACTCCTTATGTTCCATTCTATGGTAATCTAAAAGATACTTACGAAGCCTTCAAACCTCAAACAGCAACTTATGATCCAAATTCATGGTATTGGACAGTATGGCACATTGACAATATGGCGATCAATAACCAAGATGTCTTTGGAAAATCAGTCCAAGATCACTGGAAAGCTCTTGAAAAACAATTTATTGTTGATCAAGAAAAGAAAGATATTGAATATTATGCGTTGAAAGATCAACCGGAAGCTGCAAAAGCTGCCGAAGATAAGGTGACAAAAGATGCACTGGAATTGTCTGATCGTCTTTTCCAACACTTCAAAGATTATGAAAAATTAATGGAAAAACAATTAGAGGCAGCCGGACGTAAATCTGATCCATATCGTGCTTCTCAACCAGATAATTATAAAGATCCTGAAGAACCTAAGAAACCAGATACACCAAAAGTTCCAGAAAAACCACAAATCAATGAAGATGTGAACAAAATTAAAATTCCGGCTCCAGATTATGTAGCAACACCTTCTAATAAAGACATTCCAGCAAATGCAGAAGGAAATCCAAATAATCGCTTTGGCTATGCTGCTAACAAGGATAAACAACCAGCTGTATCTTCGAAAGTAGAAACGCCTGTGAAGCCAGAAGAAAAAGTTCAATCTCCGGTTGAAGCTCCTGTAGTAGGAAACAGTGTAAACAACAATAATCGCTTCGGTTCTAACTTTAATCCAGGCGAAATTGAAACTTTCCCAAATACAAATTATTCTTACAATGTTCATCCTTAAACAATAAGAATTAAAAAGTGAATTGGACCAAGTCCAATGAAACGAAAGAGGCCGGATTTTTATCCAGCCTCTTTTTTATAAAAAAAGACTGACCATTGTAAGGCAGTAAAGCTCTTACATGATATGGCCAGTCTCTTTTGTATTCTTTTGATTTGAGAATGATTAGTCTGCAGTTTGTTCAGATGCTTCTAATTTTTTTCCAAGGTCGATAATATATTGTTTGAGATCATCTTTGACTTGAGGGTGTTTCAAGGCATAGTCGATCGAAGTTTTCATGAAGCCGAATTTATCACCTACATCGTAGCGTTGGCCTTTAAATTCACGGGCAAAGACTCGTTGGGTCTTATTGAGGGTGTCGATCGCATCTGTCAATTGAATTTCATTGCCAGCACCTGGTTCTTGATTTGCAAGAATATCAAAGATTTCAGGAGTCAAGAGGTAGCGTCCGATAATAGCAAGATCACTTGGAGCATCCTCTGGGTTTGGTTTTTCGACAAAAGTTTCAACGCTATAAAGACCGTTAATACCTTCTCCTTGAGGTGCGATCACACCGTAAGAAGAAACCTCTTCGTGAGGGACTTCCATCACAGCGATGGTTGACGCATGGGTTTCATCGTAGTCGTTCATCAATTGTTTGGTCAATGGCAAGGCATCATCATTCGTGATGTCCATCAGATCATCTCCCAACATAACGACAAAAGGCTCGTTTCCAACAAAGGCTTTGGCTTGAAGAACAGCGTCCCCTAAACCTCGAGGGTGACTTTGGCGGATGAAATGAAGATTGATCGCTGTTGTATCATTGACCAACTTGAGTAAGTCAGTCTTGCCTTTTTGCTCGAGATTGTATTCCAATTCGAAGTTAGAATCGAAATGGTCTTCGATCGAACGTTTGGCCTTCCCTGTTACGACAAGGATTTCTTCAATCCCAGATTTCAGAGCCTCTTCTACGATAAATTGGATCGTAGGTTTGTCAACGATTGGCAACATTTCCTTTGCCAAAGCTTTGGTAGCTGGGAGGAAGCGTGTCCCCAAACCAGCCGCAGGAATGACTGCTTTTCTAACTTTAGTCATATAGTTTCCTTTCTAAAAGGTAGGATTGATGATAGGGTGGTTGACTTATTTCCACTCATTTTCTTCTTTAAATTCATTGCTCATCATGTGGTGGATGGCTTCGCGGATATCTTTCCCTTCATAAATGACTTGGTAAATGGCTTGTGTAATCGGCATGTAGACATCCAATTCTTGGGCCAGCTCGTGGGCGACTTTGGTCGTAGAGATCCCTTCAATGATCATACCCATGTTGGCTTCGATATCTTCCAATTTTTCGCCACGTCCGAGAGCATCCCCAGCTCGCCAGTTGCGGGAATGGACAGAAGTTCCGGTAACGATCAAGTCACCGACCCCAGACAAACCGCTATAGGTCAATGGGCTAGCTCCGAGCTTAACGCCAAGGCGCGTGATTTCAGCGAGACCGCGCGTGATGATGGCTGCTTTGGCATTGTCCCCATAACCAAGACCGTGCAAGGCTCCAGCTCCGACTGCGATGATATTCTTCAAGGCTCCCGCAGTTTCCACTCCGATAACATCTGTATTGGTATAGAGGCGGAAGTAGTGATTGCTAAAGAGTTCTTGAACATAGCGTGCAGCTTCTAAATCTTTTGAGGCTGCTGTAATGAGGGTGATGTCCCGTACGATGGTTTCTTCCGCGTGACTCGGTCCAGAAACGACCACTACCTCGCTGCGAAGAGAAGCAGGGATTTCTTCTTCAAGGATTTGAGAAATCCGATCATGTGTACCAGGTTCGAGCCCTTTAGAAGCGTGCATGACTGTGACTGGGTGATCCAGTGTTTCAGCGACTTGTTTTGCGACCAAACGGGTCACCTTTGTAGGAACGACAAAAAGTACAGCATCCACACCGTCCAAAGCAGCTTTCAGATCGGTCGTAGCGGTAATTTGATCGCTAATAACGATGTCTTTGAAATAGCGTTGATTGGTATGAGTGGTATTAATTTCATCGATTTGTTCTTGGATATTTCCCCAGAGACGGACTTCATGGCCGTTATCATTGAGGACTTGTGAAAGGGCTGTTCCCCATGAACCAGGACCCAATACTGCAACGGTTTGTTTCCATTGTATCTTCCATTTCTATGTCTATTTTTTCAACAAGGCTAGGAAATCTAGCGCTTGCGCCTTCGAAACGGCTTAATGTGTGCCTTGAAGGACGATTCTATTTTCCTCTCTATTTTAACATAATATAGGTAAAAAAACTTGTATGATCATCAATTGTTTTGTGAGGAAGGTGAGGGTGATAAATAAAATCTATCACGGTTTTAAAAAATACATATTAGACACGATCACTAATGGGTGGTAAGATAAGTAGTAGTTAAAATGAAGGAGGAATGAATATGTGCAGAACAATTGTTGGAGTATCCGCTAATCTCTGTCCGGTTGACCCGGAAGGGAAAAACCTTCATTCCTCCGTGTCTAGTCAATTTGCGGAAGGGATCCGTCAAGCAGGTGGACTTCCAATGGTCATCCCGATGGGAGATCCTTCCTTAGTTAAGGATTATGTTGAAACGATTGACAAGTTGATCTTAAGTGGAGGTCAAAATGTCGATCCTAGTCTCTATGGCGAAGAAAAAATGATCGAAAGCGATGATTACAATATCGAACGCGATCGATTTGAGCTTGCCCTACTGAAGGAAGCTGTTCGCCAAAACAAACCGGTTCTAGGAATCTGCCGTGGGGTTCAGTTGATCAATGTGGCTTTTGGAGGAACACTCAACCAAGAGATTGAAGGACATTGGCAAGGACTTCCGTTTGGGACTTCCCATTCTATCGAGACTAAAAAAGGTAGTGTGGTAGAGCAACTCTTTGGTCAGGCCAGTCGAATCAATTCCGTTCACCGTCAAAGTATCAAGGATCTTGCACCAAATTTCCGTGCGACTGCCTTTGATCCGCGTGATCACACCATCGAAGCGATTGAAGCAGTAGATGGCCATCGTATTATGGGCTTGCAGTGGCATCCAGAATACTTGGTCAATGAAGAAAAAGGGAATTTAGAACTCTTCCGTTATTTATTACAGGAATTATAAGAAAAAGAGAGGTTGAATTGGTATCAACCTCTCTTTTGGTATGGTTATTACTATCTAGAAATAGTAAGGGTTTTGTGCTAGAATAGGAACTACAATTGGGAGGTATTGATAGAAATGAAACTTGCTAAGACAATGAACCTTGCTAAGACAATGAACCTTAACTATTTATGGTTGCTTCTAGGTTCTTATTTTGTGGCCATGATGGTCAATCTATTAAGTTTTTCAACAAATGAATTATTTCTAGAACTTGGTAAAGTGGGATGGACCCATACGGTTCTTGCTTTGTTCATTAGTTATCCTATTCTTTGGTTTTTGACGGAGAGCAAGAAGTATATCTGCATACAAAAATTGAATCTCTGGTTCGCGGCAGGTATCCTATTTATTTCTATTTTGAAAAGTCCGAGTCTCTTTATGTCATTGGGCCTAGTGTTGCTCTCACTGGTCTTGTTTCTATATTTTTATTTAGGAAAAGAAAAAATCGCTTATATCTTCTTAGCGGTAGATGTCTTGTCTTTTCCGAAATTGTTGCTACAAACCAGTGCCAATCTTCAAGATAAGGAACTGGGAATCTTTACGTTTACGATTTCTGAATCGAAGTTGCCTACTTTGATTTGGCCAGTATTAGTAGCCGTTATCGTTGCTGTCCTGATCGGTTTTCTTCTCTCCAAGGTTTCTTTGGCTAAAGTTAATGAAACCTGGGTTCGAAGACTCACAGTGGTGACAATTATAGGTGGTATTTTCTATGTGCTCTATCTATCGATTGTTGCCTATTATAAGATTAAAGCCAATGCGGTCTCTTCTTTTGATATTGGAATCTTTTCACAGATGTTTGAGAGAATGAGACATGGTTTTTCGCAAGTTACCACCCTTGAAAGAGATAGGGCCTTATCGCATTTTGGAGTCCATATTTCTCCGATTTATTATTTGATCTTGCCCTTTTATATGCTATTTCCTTATGTGGAAACATTAGATATCGCTCAAACAGTGATTGTATTTTCAGCAGTTATCCCGCTTTGTTTGATTCTAAAGAAAATACAATTGCCAAAAGTCATGGCGCCACTCGTGCTTGCCCTCTTTTTTGTGACTCCGGTCATGACAACGAATGGTGGATTCCATTTGCATGAAAATTGTTTTTTGCCTCCATTGATACTTTGGTTGTTCTACAGCCTGATTTCTCAGTGGCGTGGCAGAACTATCTTGTTCACCTTGTTGCTCCTTTTTGTGAAAGAGGATGCCTTTGTCTACGTGCTGTCCTTAGGACTTTATTTTGCGTTTCAACATCGTTTTACCTTCGAGGCCAAGTTTAAAAAGTGGTTGTATCTCAGCCTGTTGGCCTTACCGATACTTTATTTTGCATTTGCCATGTTCCTCTTAGCAAGATATGGCGAGGGAGCTATGGTTTCTCGATACAATAATCTATTATTGACTGGGGAAAATGGTTTCCTGATGGTTGTGAAAAATGTAGTCCTAAATCCGCTTTATGTTTTGGGAAGTCTATTTACAGCGAAAAGGCTTGGCTACATCTTTTTGGTCCTATTTCCTTTTAGCTTTTTGCCACTGATTCAGCGACGTTGGCCTACCTATTTTCTTATGTTGCCTCTTTTTTTCATTAATTTATTAGCGGATTGGCCTTACCAATATGATATTGGTTTTCAGTATAGCTATGGTTCGGTCACGCTTCTGTTTTTGATGGCTTTATTGTCTATCGATCAATTAAGCAAGAATCAGTTGGCATCAGATAATGTATTGGTGGCTCTACTAGCTTCTTCCATCATTTTTTCAAGCACCATTTTATACAGTTTCACGCATAATTGGAATTTTGAAATCCAATACTATCAAACACGTAAAGACTATTTTGATGGGCTCGAAAAGACCCTGCAGGCTATCCCTAAAGATAAAGCAGTCTTAGCAGCAGGTGGCTATACGCCGAGTCTTCGCAGCCATGAAAAATTGTATGATATTTTCTACCATAATGACAAAAAGCTTGATTCTAAGATTGACATAGTGGTAGTTCCAAGGGAAATGCAAGAGGAGAAAAAAGGCTATTCTGAAACAGCCACTCTAAATCTCTATAAAGAATCAGGATATAAAGAGAGCAACTTATCTACAAAAGATGTGCTGATTCTGGAAAAATAACTGTTTGAAAGAGGGAGGCTTATTTAGAAAAAATTCACAAGCCAAATAGCCCTTAAATATACAAAAGATGGATTTTTTGTTCAATAACCTTGACTTCTTCACTATGTTTTGCTATATTATATGCGTTGATTTATAAAAAATCAGGCTAAAAAGGGAGAAAAAATGAAAAAGGTAGCGATTTATCTATCAATAGTGTTTTCGTTATTATTTGTATCTTTTACGCTTTTAACGAAAAGTGTCAGTGCAGAAACGTCTAAAAAAGTAGACGTGATTAATTCTATCAATTTGAGCAATGACTCTGGGGGAGAATTGACAGAGTCACTTGGATTGTATGATCGGTTTCGTGTGAATGCAACATTCGCATTGGAAGGAAAAAATGTCAAAGAGGGAGATACTTCCGAGTTAGTACTAGAAAATCCCTTAATCATTGATTCTACTAGTTTTGAAATTAAGGATAAGAAAACTGGAAAAGTTATCGCTAACGCAGTAGTGGATAAGGATACCGGTAAGATTGTTTTAACCTTTACAAAATTTGTGGAAACAAAAAATGATGTGTCAGGTTCTTTCTTCTTCTACTCAATGATAGACCGACAAAAACATCCACAGGGTGGCGATGTTCCGGTTACTGTGAAGGTGAATAATAAAACCAAATTCACCGGTAAGGTAAAAGCCGGCGAAGTGGGCCAAGGCGGAAAATATATCGTCGCAAAATCAGGATGGGATGTCAACAAGGAACACAAGCAAATTGGTTTTAGAATCTCTGTTAACCGAACAGGGGAAGCTATTCCGAATGCAGTGATTACCGATACATTGAAATCTACAGGAGTCTCTTATACAGAAGGTAGCTTTAAAATTTATAAAGGGACCTTTAAATACGACAACGGCTGGAAGCTCGAGAACAAAACGGATGTCACCAATGATTACGCCATTAACGTTTCAGGAAATTCATTTTCTGTCAACCTTGGTAGCTTGTCAAAAGATGATCACTTTGTGATTGAATATACAGCAGACTTGAGCTACATGCCTGTAGATGGTGAAAAAATCGAAAATAATGTGACTATTTCTGGAAATGGTTCTGAAATTAACCATGCATCTAGTGCTGTCAAAATCCAAATTGCAGGTGGAACCGGAGTAGCTTACGACTTTGGAATCAAGATCCATAAAGTAGACGAAAATAATAAGTCTCTTAAAGGAGCTAAGTTCCAAGTCATTCGTGTAGCCAACAATCAACTGATTGGAGAGTTTGAAACAAATAAAGATGGTGAGATTGTTGTCAAAAACCTTTTGAGAGACCAATATATCATCAAAGAAATTTCAGCTCCAGAAGGTTATGACTTGGCAGCGGATACTGTTGTTGAAGCTAGTGAATTTCAGTCAAAAGATAAACCAGTCGACAAAACCATTGTAGACCAAAAGACAACCACTACAACAACTACAACCACCACAACGACGACGACTACTGCAGAACCAACCACCACAACGACGACTACTGCAGAGCCAACGACAACTACAACGACTACTGCAGAGCCAACGACAACCACAACGACTACTGCAGAGCCAACGACTACTACAACTACGACAACAGAAGAGCCGACGACTACTACAACTACGACAACAGAAGAGCCGACGACTACTACAACTACGACAACAGAAGAGCCGACGACTACAACAACTACAACAACAGAAGAGCCGACGACTACTACAACTACAACAACAGAAGAGCCGACGACTACTACAACCACGACAACAGAAGAGCCGACGACTACTTCAACTACAACAACAGAAGAGCCGGCGACTACTTCAACCACAACAACAGGAGAGTCAACGACTACGACGACTACTGTAGAGCCAACAACAACCACAACGACTACTGTAGAACCAACTGCCACCACAACGACAACTCCAGAGAAACCGGTGACTCCAGGAAGTGAAGGATCAACTACGACGACCACGACTGGAAAACCAGGACCAAAAGGCGGAAACAATGGAGGAGGGCGTAAAGCGCTTCTTCCTAATACAGGAGAAGTTGCAGCAACTGGATTTGTATTCTCAGGAGCCTTTGTGTTAGCAGGTGCAGTCGTATTGAAACGAAAATTGTCTATTAAATAAACAATGAGTTTCTATATAAGGGGAGAGCATGAGCTCTCTCTTTTTTGGGAATGTATTATGGAGAAAAGGGATGAAATTATCAATCTTAATAACCCTCTTGAATGAGGAGCTGGTACTTCCTCAAACCCATCGTGAAATTTCTAATCAGCTTGAGCAAATGTTAGGGAAAGAGCTCTCTGATTATGAAATCCTCTACATCGATGATGGAAGTAGTGACAAGACCTTTGAGTTAATTGAAGAATTTGCAAGAGAAAACGACCGCATCAAATATATCCGTTTCAGTCGAAATTTTGGACGAGAGAGCGGTATCTTGGCTGGTTTTAAATATGCCAGTGGGGATGCGGTGATGGTCATGGACGGGGATCTCCAGCATCCACCATACTTGATTCCCTTATTCTTAGAAGCTTATAATGAGGGCTATGATATTGTTAGTGGCCAACGAACTCGTGAAGGAGAATCTTTTGTAGGAAGTTCCTTTGCACGTTTGTTTTACTTCTTGTCAAATCGCTCCATGGATGTGCACCTAACAGATGGGAAATCTGAATTAAGACTGCTTAGCCGAAAAGCCATGGAAGCCTTTGTGTCAATGCCAGAGTACAATCGCTTTAATAAAGGTTTGTATGAATGGATTGGTTTTAAAGAGAAAGTAATTCCTTATAAGAATGAAACCCGTAAGGCTGGAAAGAGCAAGTTTGGTTTTAAGAAATCTTTGAATTATGCGATTCAAGGAATTATTTCTTTTAATGATCGTCCTCTCCGTGTTTGTATTCAATTCGGTTTCATCTGTTTAGGGCTGGCTCTTTTATATCTAGTTTTTGAGTTTATGAAATATATCTTCGCTGCTGGGAATTATGTGAGTGGTTATTTCACAACGATTGCGGCTATTATATTATTTAGCGGAGTGCAACTCATCTTCATCGGAATTCTTGGAGAGTATATTGGCAAGATCTATTACGAAGTGAAGCGTCGTCCTCATTTCATCATTGAAGACACCAATATCGAACAAGCGAAGAAAAATCATATCGGCTAAAGAAGATAGGAGAAAACATGTTAATCTGGTTCATGCGTTGGCAAGAGTTTTGGAAAAAACATCCAAAGAAAGTTCTCTATGCTGCAAGTGCCCTGCTCCCAATGACCATCATGCTCATTGTGTGGGCTTTTATAGGGATGTATCCTTTTGGGAGTAAGAGTCTGATGGCTGTTGACTTTGGACAGCAATATATCAGTTTCTTTGGCTTATTAAAAAATGCCATCTTGACGGGGGATCTATCTAGTTTGAGTTATTCTTTCACCAAGTCTCTTGGTGGAGATATGATCGGTGTGCTCGGCTACTATTTAATGAGTCCCTTCAACATCATCTACATTCTAGCTCCCCTCAAATATTTTGGGGCAGCAGTATTTTTAACTATTTGGCTTCGCTACGGGGCAATCGGTCTATCCTTTGCTTTCCTTTTAATCAAGCGCTACAAAGGATTAGAATCTAGAAAATGGTTGGTTCCATTATTCTCGACAGCCTATGCCTTGTCAGGGATGTTGGTTTCCTATCAGATGAACGTCATCTTCTATGATGCCATGATCATGCTGCCAATTGTGATTGTGTATTTGGAAGAATTATTAGATGGGAAATCTCCTTATCGCTATGCTTTTGCTCTGGGATTGACGGTCTTGCTTCAGTTTTACATGGGCTATATGATCTCCATTTTCATCGCTCTGTATGCCTGCTACTATGTATCACCAAGATTGCTGATTGAAGGAGATCTAAAGGCAAAGATTAAAAACTTTAGTATCCCTTTGTTGCAAGCAGTGATTTATTCGATTATTGGGATTGCGACAGCCTCAGTCTTGCTCTTGCCTGTATTTCAACCTGATTGAAAGTAAGGGGCAAGTTGGCGGAGGCATGACCTTCTCATTTGCCTTCCAAATTAACCCCTTAGATATTCTTTCTAAGTTGGTTGTTGGTGGCTTTGATACGACATCAGGCTGGTCAGCGGGTCCCAACCTTCCCAATATTTATATTGGAGCACTCGGCTTTCTTGGTTTTATCTTTTATTTCCTATCGCAAAAAGTTGGAAAAGCCAAAAAATGGGCTGCAGGGATTGTTACCCTCATTTTCCTGATTTCCTTTGTCAATGAATTTGTCAGTAAGATATGGCATATGGGACAAAATCCAGCCGGCTTCTTCTTCCGTTTTTCTTGGCTGTTTTCATTCTTTATGCTAGTCCTGGCTTATCAAGCGATGAAGCAGAAGATCGTTATTTCCAAACGAACCAACTGCATCATCGGCTTGGGCTTGCTCTTGTCGGTAGTCTATCTCTATTTCCACCAGTATAGTTTTATCTCAAAGACTCAACCGCAAGCGATCAGCCGTTTCCTCTCTAAGTTCTCTATTCTAGGTGTTCTGGGAATAGCAGCGGTGACCTGCTTCATCTTCTATGCGTATTGGGAAAAATCTCAGAAGAGCCAATTGGAAAAAATGATCCGAATGGCTCTAGCAGCGCTCATCTTAGTGCTAGCTGCTGTCTTATTAAAGACAGGCTATCTCTTGTCGCAAGTGGGGATTACAGCGATGCTCTATCTGAGCATTCTCTTTATCCTAAACTTTAAGATCTCACGTTTATCCATGATTGTCGTATCAGTGCTGACAATCTTCGAGTTTGGCTATAATGCCTATTTGTCCCAAGTAACATTTGGGTATGATGATGTGCACAAGTTTGCAGATGCGACCGTTTCGGTCAAGCGTGTGACAGACAATATCCAAGAAAATGCAGATCAAAAATTCTATCGGATTGCCACAGATTTTGCCTATTCCAGAACAGTTCCTTCCTTGGTGTCCTATCCAGGTCTAAGTACCTTTAGCTCAAGTTTGGAACGTAGCACCATGGATCACTTTGCTTTCATGGGAGATCTTGGAGTCAACGCGGCGACCCAATATTCAAATGGGACACCTTTGACAGATGCTTTATATGGTGTTCGTTACTTTATGAGTGCCAAGGATTTTGATCCCAAGGAGATTGAAGCCAATCCGGATAAGATGTACTTTTATCGATTTACAGACCGCTTTGATCTGCATCGCTATTTCACAGACAAGGTCTATGAGGACAAGCGTTATGTCGTCTATAAGAATCCAAATTCCTTCCCGCTTGCATACGGGACGAACAGTCTGGTAAGAAATATTCAATTTGGTGCCAATAATGCCTTTGCTAACCAGAATATCATTTTGAACTCCATGGAGGGGCATCAAAAGGCCAATAATGATACCGTTGAGTACTTTAAACCCTTGGCGTTCAGCTCGATCGAGACAGAAAATGTGATCGAAGAAAAGGTTAATAAGGAAACGGGAGAAGCCATCTATAAGAGAGCGGATTCGTCAAAAGATGCCATTATTCGTTATAAGGTCACTCCACGTACCAATTACACCTATTATTTCTTTACTCCTGTATCTTTGATCCAAAACCAAGATTACTCGGTTTTACTCAATAATAAATGGTTGCTCAATGCTAAAATTTTCACGCAAAGACAAATTTGGCAGTTGACAGATCAAACTGAAAACCAAGAAACCGTTATTGAATTTAGATTTAGAACAGATCACATTGATATGAGCAATGCAGGTGTTTATCGCGCCGATGTTGATCAGATTCAACAGGTATTAGAAAACCGGAAGAAACAAGGTTTACAAGTAACCAAGTTTTCAAATACCCATATTGTTGGTGATGTGTCTATCACAGATGATAGTAACTATATGATGACTTCCATTCCATACAGCGATGGCTGGAAAGTGAAAGTGGATGGGAAGTTTGTCAAAACCGAAAAAGCATGGAATGCCTTCTTATCGTTCCCAATCTCAAAGGGAAATCATAAGGTTGAATTCGTCTTTAGACAAAAAGGCGTGATCCTGGGTGCCTTGCTATCTATTGTTTCTGTTGCTTACCTCGTCATTCAAATGAGACGAAGCAGAAGTGATGAAGGGCAATAAGGAGCGAGAGTATCAAAAACTGTGATCAACACAAAAAAGAGAGTGGGACAGAAATCGGTAATTCGTTAGAATTCGATTTCGTCGTCCCACCTCCGCACAGTTGAGTAGGGCTGTGAAAGCAGATGAAATCAGCGTAGTAGAGCCCACTCAACCACTGCGTCTTGCTCGACAATCTAAAAATAATTGAGAGGCTAGGACTTTTGTCCCAGCCTCTTTTTTTATATGATCCGCACATGCGAACGATTAGTTATTAGAAATCTTGCGTTTCAAGATGACGGCTCCTGATAGGATGGCAACGCCGATCAAGATGACACCAGTAGCGACTGCTTCACCTGTTTTCGGAAGGAATGTCTTGCGACCTCCGTTTGAAGTTGTGGTGCCAGAATCACCTGGGTTACCAGGTTTGGTCGTAGTCGTTGTTGGCCCCTCTGGCGTTGTTGTCGTAGTCGGCGTAGGCCCTGGTTTTTCAGACGTAGTTGTAGTCGTCGTAGTAGTTGTAGTGGTTGTCGTCGTAGGTTTTGGACCTTCCGTCGTTGTTGTTGTAGTTGTTGGCTCTTGAGTCGTCGTCGTTGTTGTAGTAGGTTCTTCAGTTGTTGTTGAAGTTGTTGTTGACTCTGGAGTTGTTGTAGTGGTAGTAGGTGTAGGTTCCTCAGTTGTTGTTGTCGTCGTTGTCGGCTCTTGAGTCGTCGTAGTAGTGGTTGTCGGCTCTTGAGTTGTTGTGGAGGTTGTTGTCGTCGTAGTTGTAGTGGTTGTCGTCGTTGTTGTCTGTTCTTTTGGATTGACGATTGTCTTCGTTACCGCATGATCCGTTCCACTAAAGTCTTCAGCATTAACTGGGGTATCAGCAGTAGTAATGGTATAACCTTCAGGTGCTTGTAACTCAGTTAAGATGTATTTATCTTTTAAAAGACCATTGACTGTAATGTTACCTTTATCATCTGTTACATATTCCCCGATTACTTGGTTGTTGGCCTGACGTACCACTTTGAATTTTGCTCCAGCAAGTGGTTGATTCGCGTCGCCCACTTTATGGATGTTAATGGTAAAGACATAGCCAACACCAGAACCACCTGCAATTTGAACGGCAGCTTTATTTACTGCTTCTTTAGTATCGATGTTCTTACCTTTTAAAGTAGCCTGGTTATTTAAGATTTCCCCATCGACTGGTGAGTAATTTAAATGAACATCATACGTAATACGGTATTGATCCGTCTCACTAATATCTCCAAGATTCACAACAAATGATTGACCATTTTCACCAACAGTTACAGGATGTTCATTGGTTACATCCTTAGTATTATTAAATTGCCATCCACCATCGACATAAGACATCTCACCTTTTGTCACACGAAAACTATCTTTAACATAAGAAGCATTGGTAAATTGCAATGTGTCTTCTACTGTAACCTCTTTAATATTTTGCTTTAGTTGGTTCACAGAAATGGTATAGGAAATAGTCTTAGGGTCATCTTTGTGAACCCAACTTGTTTTCTTTAAAAGGTTTGGATCACCATCACCAACCCCTTTAAAGGTAACTTTACCTGCAATAATTGTTTTGTTGTTAACCGTCACTTCAACCGGAATTTCTCCTTGTTGAGGGTGCTTTTTGAAGTCGATACGGGCATAGAAGAAGAACGATCCATTTGTATCGGAATGTTTTTCAACATAGTCTGTATACGTTAATGATAATTTTTTATTTTCAGCATCAACAGTAGCATGAGCGATAATTTCATTTGTGTTAATATCGCGAATTTCAAAACTATCGGATGTGATAATTAATGCATCTGGTACGGTAACTGTAGTTTGGTCACCTGCTTTAACATTTTTACCTGCTAAATCATATGTTGCATTAATACGGAACGTTGCCCATTGTCCTAATTCCCAATCAAGGTTGCCGCCTTCATTATTGGAAACTTGTATGTTTGAAATTGTATCGACCCATTTTCCGCTTACTGTCACTCCAGGAGTTTCTGCTGAAGTGCGATTCAGACCTAAAGCGAAAAGCATGGCCACTAAACAAAGGACAAATGAGAAAATTTTGATATTCCTATTCTTCATCTTATCTTCCCTTTTCATAAAAAAATTAGTGCCTAATCATCAATACCTGATTACTTTTAACGATATGGATCTTTCAAATCCTATCTGTTGGTAATTAGAATCGAGTGCTGAGACACGACCTCCATTAAATAATTTTATAGGGTAAAATATTTTACTTTTAAAATTATTCCCTACACAGGGAATTATAGCAAAAATAATAATTGGCTTCAAGCTAAAATCGGTAAAATTAGGCAGGAATTATGGGCTTTTAAGCCGTTTCATTAACTTTCACTTTCTTTTAGAAAACAACCATGAAAGTATCATACAATTTACAAATAATGAAGGTGAAAAAGGAGGTTTTTACTCAAAAAATACGAATAGTAGTATAGGAGAGACGCTAGGGCAAAGTGATGGTATAATAGAAGAGATAGAAACTATTTAGAATGAAAGAGGAATCATGATGACAAAAATTCGTGGATTTGAACTTGTATCAAGCTATATCAATCAGGATTTGCTGCCAAAACGGGAGACAGCGCATGCGGCCGGCTATGACTTAAAAGTGGCCGAGCGCACGGTCATTGCTCCTGGGGAAATCGTCCTCGTGCCAACTGGGGTCAAGGCTTATATGCAAGCGGGTGAGGTGCTTTATCTTTACGATCGCTCGTCCAACCCTCGCAAAAAAGGCCTGGTCTTGATCAACTCTGTTGGGGTTATTGATGGAGACTACTATGGCAATCCAGGAAATGAAGGCCATATCTTTGCTCAGATGAAAAACATTACTGATCAGGAAGTTGTCCTTGAAGTTGGCGAACGCGTGGTTCAGGCTGTCTTTGCTCCTTTCTTGATTGCGGATGGAGATGAGGCGGATGGCGTGCGGACTGGTGGATTTGGGTCAACAGGGCACTAAGATGAAGATTATCTTTGTCCGTCATGGGGAGCCAGATTATAGTATGCTTGATAAACTTGAAAATCCGCAACTCTATAGTGGTTTTGGTCGTGATTTAGCACCATTGACAGGAAAAGGTCGCAGTCTGGCAAAAGAAGTTGCTAAAACTGCATGTTTTGGAAAGGCAGAGATTATTATTTCATCGTCTGTGACGAGGGCTTTAGAAACAGCACATTATATAGCAGTTGAAACAGGATTGGACTTATTTGTGGAGCCATTTTTTCATGAGTGGCGTCCAGACTTAGATGGCACTAACTCTGATTTAACTAGTGTATTGGTAGCTCATGAATATTATCTAAAACATCAAGGAGGTTTATCTGAAGATTCTCCTTATCGCTATGAAACTGATATAGAGATGCGTCATCGTTTTTTAAGAGCTTTGGGAAAATATAAAAATTATAAAACTATTATCATTGTAACTCACGGAATGCTCATGCGCCAGTTTGTGCCAAATGAGAAGATTGATTTTTGCCAAGTGATTGAGTGTGAGATAGAGATTTAGAAAGAGGTTTATCATCGCAAAGAAAAAAACGACATTTGTCTGTCAAAATTGTGCTTATAATTCACCCAAATACCTAGGGCGCTGTCCTAACTGTGGTTCTTGGTCTTCCTTTGTCGAGGAGGTCGAGGTCGCAGCGGTCAAGAATGCACGGGTATCCTTGACGGGTGAAAAGACCAAACCCATGAAACTGGCGGACGTGAGCTCCATCAATGTCCATCGGACCAAGACCGAGATGGAAGAATTCAACCGCGTCCTTGGTGGCGGTGTGGTACCAGGGAGTCTCGTCCTTATCGGGGGAGATCCTGGGATTGGGAAATCAACTCTGCTCTTACAAGTCTCAACCCAGCTGTCTCAAGTGGGGACAGTTCTCTATGTCAGTGGGGAGGAGTCTGCTCAACAGATTAAACTCCGAGCAGAGCGTTTAGGTGATATTGATAGTGAGTTTTATCTATACGCCGAGACCAATATGCAGAGCGTGCGGGCAGAAGTGGAGCGCATCCAGCCTAACTTCCTCATCATCGACTCGATTCAGACCATTATGTCTCCTGAGATTTCAGGGGTGCAGGGGTCTGTTTCTCAGGTGCGTGAGGTGACAGCTGAGCTCATGCAGCTGGCCAAGACCAATAACATCGCTATCTTTATCGTAGGCCATGTGACCAAGGAAGGAACCTTGGCGGGCCCGCGTATGTTGGAGCACATGGTGGATACGGTGCTCTACTTTGAGGGCGAACGCCATCATACCTTCCGGATTCTAAGAGCAGTCAAGAACCGCTTTGGCTCGACCAATGAGATCGGGATCTTCGAGATGCAGTCAGGTGGCTTGGTCGAGGTTCTCAATCCTAGTCAGGTCTTCCTGGAAGAACGCCTGGATGGGGCGACTGGATCGTCCATCGTTGTGACTATGGAGGGGGACGCGGCCTATTCTTGCAGAAGTACAGGCTTTGGTGACTCCGACTATGTTTGGGAATGCCAAGCGGACGACAACGGGGCTTGATTTCAATCGGGCTAGTCTCATCATGGCAGTGCTAGAAAAACGAGCGGGTTTGCTCCTTCAAAATCAGGATGCCTACCTCAAGTCTGCAGGTGGTGTCAAGTTGGATGAGCCGGCTATCGACCTAGCGGTAGCCGTAGCCATTGCCTCGAGCTACAAGGACAAGCCAACCAACCCGCAGGAATGTTTTGTTGGAGAGTTGGGCTTGACAGGAGAAGTTCGCCGGGTCAACAGGATCGAACAACGGATCAATGAAGCTGCCAAGCTCGGTTTTACCAAGATTTATGTTCCGAAAAATTCTCTGACGGGGATTTCGACACCATTAGGGATCGAAGTGGTCGGTGTGAGTACACTGTCTGAAGTTTTGAAGAAAGTATTTTAATAGTAGAAAAGCCTTAAACGGGAAGTTTAAGGCTTTTTTTCAGATGTGACAGACGACGGGAGGTCCCCTCTGACAGAAATAGTGAGTTGTGGTAAAATAATAGATGATTTGAATTTCAAAGGAATAAAGGAGAGACCATGTCTTATTTTGATAATTTTTTAACAGCTAACCAAGCTTATGTGGCGCTACATGGAGACCTCCGTCTTCCGATTAAGCCCAAAACACAAGTAGCCATTGTGACCTGTATGGATTCCCGTCTTCACGTGGCGCCGGCACTAGGTCTGGCTCTTGGAGATGCTCATATTTTGCGGAATGCTGGAGGGCGCGTGACAGAGGATATGATTCGCTCCTTGGTCATTTCCCAGCAGCAAATGGGAACCCGTGAAATTGTGGTCTTGCACCATACAGACTGTGGCGCACAGACCTTTGAAAACGAAGGCTTCCGTCAGCATCTCAAGAAAGAACTGGGTGTGGATGTAGGAGATCGCGATTTTCTTCCTTTTCAAGATATTGAGGAGAGTGTCCGCGAGGATATGGAGCTTTTAAAGGCATCTCCTTTGATTCCAGAGGATGTCGTTATTTCGGGAGCTGTGTATGATGTGGACACCGGATTGATCTCAGAAGTGAAATGAATTCAATAAGGTAGATATATTAAAACGTTCTTCGTTAGCTTGTGAAAATATGCATATATATTATGAAATATTTCAGAAATTATTCGATTAGTCATTTCATTCTGTTACTAGTTTCAAAGAATTTCCATTGACTTGAAGTGGAGAAAACAGTATACTAGTAAAGCAATTTGATCTTTCAAACTGCCGGCAACAAGGGGAATGAATCCACTTTGAATTGGAATACAGTAGGGTTTGGAGTGGTAGTACTTCACACCCTTATTGTCGTCAGTTACCCTCATAAAAGGGATCTAGACTCTGAATGAGTTGTATAAATATAAAAAAACTTCCTTGGAACAGGATTCCATAGGAAGTTTCTTTGTGTTTGGGATCTAATCTTGTTTCTTTTTGTAAGGGATAAGACTGGACAAACCTGCTAAAAGGCCAAGCCCAAGTAGGGCAAGCTGAGAGGTTTCTTCACCTGTTGCAGGTAGGTGAGTTCCTTCTTGAGGGGTGTTAGGAACAGCTTCAGGGAGTTCCTCTGTTTGGCTTGTTGTTTCAAGAGGTTTCTCCTCTTCTTTGTTAGAGAAAAGTGTTGATCCCTTTTCTTCATGAGCATCAGTTGTATTCTCTTTTGTCACGGAAGGAAGAGGGCAGGCTGTTTCTTCTTTTTCTGTTTCTGGGGATGGTTGTGGAGTAGGGATTTCTTTGACCTTGTAGGCAAAGATCAAGATGGTTGTTCCCACTTCTACGTTCCCAGTTTGTTCAGCTGCACCGGTCCGTTCGTAGATGTGGCCGTCGTACGAAATCTCATCTGGTGCGCTAGCGACGTATTGGGTGCCATTGTCCACATTGGTTGCAACAGCAAGCTCTGGTTGCAATTCAGTGCTAGTATCTTGGATGACAAATCGCGCGATGACCGTTCCCGTAGCTAACTTGTAATCATAGATGACCGTTTTCATTCCCTTAGTGACTGTGCCACTTGGATCAGCAGAATCAGCACGGTATCCAACTAGATGGTAGATACGACCATCTTTGTGATTTCTGTTGGGGCCTCACTGGTGTACTTGGTGCCGAAATCTACCTCTGTAGCAAGGTCTTGCGCCTCTTGCAGACCAGTATCGCCTCCCTCAGTGAGGAATCGTACTCTGACAGATCCTTTGGTGATGGCATAGGAAATAGCAGTATCAGCTGTTGGAGACTCAGGGCTTGGAAGAAGATAGCCTTTGGTTTCGTCAAGAGGATCCACAAGGTTTAAGACTTGTCCACGAGCATCTTTTGGCTCTAATCCCTCTACGTACGAAAGAATGGTAGTAGGAGATGCGATGGCAGTTGGATTTGTAGGATCATTTAGATAAGCGATCTCTTTTTGAGCATGGGCTGGTTCTTTACCAGTAGCATAGCTGATCTTATAGGCGCCGATTGGGCGATAGATGACCGTATCTGTGAGGTCTGCTGCATCAGCATGAATGTCAGTGTGTTCTCCTGCTTTTGTCAGATCAGAAGAGGTGGCATCAGTCGATTCTTCTGCTACGACAACATAGCCTTTTTTGACGGGATTTTCAAGAGCTGCAAAGCTTGTGCCGTCTTGAGCTGTCCAGTCTTCAAGACTTGTCTCGCCTGTCACCAAATTGATGGTACCTTTGCGAGTGAAATGAAGGCTGTCAGTTTGATCAGCTATTCCTGCAGGCTGGCGGTTAGATCCATCCTGGTCCTCTGTTACATAGGTCACTGTACGGGTCACTGTTTCAGACAAATGATCCAGATCAGCCGTTGTTTGACCAGCTGGAGCTAGAGGAGTTGGATAGACGCGACCTTCGCTATCTCCTGGAACAACTTGACCGGCTTGGATGGGCTGTGTTGCAGAAAATTCTACAATTTTTGGTGCCAAGCGGACAATAAACTCTTGAACGCCATCATCATTGGTGTTGGTAGCGTCGCGGTCAAAGTTTGGTTGTCCGTCTGTATCGAAGCCATTCTCTACTAGTTCATAGCCTTTCTTCAAATAGTTGGCAATGGTTTCTTTGTAGAGTAGTTGATCTTTTCACCTGTATGACCAACCAAGTCACTGGAACGTTCGAGCTCAACTCCGTTTTCGTCTTGATAAAGAACATGAGCGGCTTCATTGAGTTTGACGTAGAGCATATCCCATACATCTAGACTAGGAACATCGATAGCAGCCATCCATTGGCCAGCCCCTCCGTCATAATAAACATTTGCGCTTGTTTCTCGGAGGTTGATGTTGTATTTTCCTTCAACAGCATCAGGTGTTGCCCAGTAAATGCTGGCGTGTTCAGCCTGATCTTTTGTGATTTTTCCGAGTGGAACAAAAGCTTGAATATTGGTCAATTTTTCGGTTGTATTCACAGCGCTGTTCCATTTGTTTTCAGTGATGCCGACCAAATTGATCAAGTGAGCAATCCGATCACCTGTCTTGGTTTCTTTTGTAATGGTATAAACGGTTCCAGGTTGAACCCCGTCAGCATTATCCAGGTTGGATCCGATGAAGTTGCCGTTCACCAGTACATTGGTATTGTCTACAATCCGACGGGTATCATGCGCCAAGGTGTCGCGTCCGCGGAGAAGTTCTTGATAAGCAACGATGAATTCTTGGTAGTTGAATTCTGCATTGGCAAAGTCGGCATTGACTGGTAGGTTTTGATTGAGATACCATTCTGCTTGGATCACCCCAAAACCTTTAGCATCTTGAGAAGTATTGAGGGCTGCAGTCGTCATATGGTAACCACCGCTCGCTGCGATGATGGCATCTGTCAGCAATTCGTTGTCTTTGCTGAGGGCTGATGCATTTTTACCACGATGGGTATAGGCTGCGATGATAGGAGATTTTCCCTTGTATAAATCACGCATCCGTTCGGTAAGACGCGTCAAGGCTTGGTAGGTAGAGTCATAGGCAATGCTATCTCCCCAAACTTCCGCATAAGGTGCAGAGACATTGGTCTTACCTAGTCGATCAGCATCTCCAGTAGAGATATCGTTGATCATGAAGTCATATCCTTCTTTTTTGAGGGCCTCTGTTGCAGCTGTGGCTAGTTCTGGATAGTGTTCGCTCAAAGAGAAGCCTTTTCCAGGTTCACTGACTTTTTCCACCCAGTTAGAGCCCATGGTATCCCCTTGCCATCCATCAAAATTCCCTTCTTTCATGGCTTTGGTCATGACTTCAATGATAAATTTTTGCCAATTTGGATCACCCGGATCGAGAAATTGTTGGATATCAGTCGCTGTGACATCACCCTTTTTACCAAAGTTGAAATGGTCTTGTAGATTGCTAACAATGGCACTTTTCACTTCATTTGGGACCCCTTCTTCGAGGGAAACCGCGTAAATCATGTTATACAGCATGGCTTTGGCACCAGTTGTATGGACATGAGCCACTAGCTCTTTGACTGCTTCTGTATCGATGACAGGTAAGTAGGACTTGCGCTTGTCAGGATCTGTTTCGTTATTTGGAATCAAGAAAGTCGCCCAATCTTGAGTGAAACGTTCAACATTTGTTGGGAATGGGTTGGCAGGTGTATTGTAAACGTCGTAGAAGAAGTAGTTGTTGATGTGCATATTGGCCAATTGGTCAATACTATTTTTGTAACCTTCTACCTGATCATTGGTGATGGAGTTGTGATTGTCTTTTGAGCCGGCAACCACCCCATAACGTGGGTAGATCGTCCAGTCATCTTCAACAGCAAGACCCGCTGCCTTATGAAAGGCTTGGGAGCCATCTGCTTTCTTACCAAGGACATCAACGATAAATCCAGCATTAGGTGAAAAGACCGTACTTGGAATTGTCAGCTCGCTACCTTCAACGTTTTTCTTTTCATAAATGACCTGATCTAAATGAGAGACAGTGACATCAGAAGAAACCACTTCAGGGTTGTTGATGGAGATCCGGACGTCTTCCCCACTTTTATAAGTCGCTTTATCAAAGGTGACGTCGTTGGTGATTTTTGGAGTATTATAAGTAGTTGATGGAGCTGCACTGACCGGTTGAGTGGCAGTTACAGTTGGTGTTGATTCCGATGGAGAAGACGTTGCTTCCGTCGTAGCACCTTCCTCACTAGTAGTGGTAGGAGCACTGGTGTTGGTTGCTACTGGTTGAGCGGTTGCTGGGATCTCAGAAGTCGGATTGGTGTTGACCTCGTCAGCCATGGCAACAGAGCTTACCATCAAGGCTCCAAAAAGGGTAATCATAGAGATCAATGCCTTGTTACGTTTGCGGAAATAGCCGTGCCCTTTTTCATAGACACTATTTTTTTGTTGTTTCATTTTTTTCTCCCACATACTGTTTGTATAGTTCGTTGAACAGTTTAAAGTAAATTGTTCTATCGATGCCAATAAGTATACGACATTTCACTAGATAGTGTCAATTTAAGGATGGAAGCCTGTTTGAAAATTTTCATGGAAGTATTAGAAAATAGCCTTAAATAGGGGTTTTTGATTCATAAAAATGAAAAACTAAAAAACGTTTGACACAAAATTTCCCCGCATTTTAAAAATAGTACAAATTAGTTATAAAAAAACAGAACAAGGAGAAACGTTTGCATAAGTTGTAAAAGCCTATTAGTAAAAGAAATTCTGCAGTTTATTCTGTTTTTTTATTTCTGTAAATAAAGTTAAAAAAAATTTTTTTAGAAAAAAATGAACCGGCAAAAAAATCAGATATCAAACGTTTGACATATATAGAAGAAAACTAAAAAGAAAACTTTTATAAACAAGGAGTTTTATCAAAAAAGAAGCAAAATTTAAATGGAGATGTGAAAAAAATTAAAAAATAATATTGACACATAAGGGGGTAAGTGTTAATATCTCTTTGCAAAAATCGACACTAGCGTTTAAAGTGTTGATTTTTATAAGAAGAAATTTGAAAAAGAGGTTAGAAGGAAATATATGTCACTAATTAAAGATAGCAAGACTACCAAATATGCCTTGCGTAAAACGTCTGTCGCTTTGGTTCTGTAGCAGTCGCTACGGTTCTTGCAGTAGCAGGTGCTGCATCTGTTTCTGCAGATGAAGTTGCTTCAGCTACTACAACAGTCACTTCAACAACGGCTACTCCAACAAGATCGACAACTGAGACTAAAGAAGTTGCTGTACCAGATTATTTGGAGACTGCGAAAACAGATGCAGCGACTACTGGACTTGAAGTTACAGAAACAGAAGCAAAGACCCAAGCAGATGAAAAAACCGCTGAGCAAGATTATGCGAAGCAAGCCATTGCTATGGATAAAACTGTAGCAGACTATAAGGCAGAAGTTGCAGCGAATCAAGCAACTTATGAGAAGGAAAAAGCAGTTGTAGATGCGAAAAATGCAGCGGCTCAGGCAGCTTATGACAAGGAAGTTGAAACCTATAACAAAGAGCAAGCTGCGTACGAAAAAGCAGTGGCTGAAAATGCTGCAGCCCTAGCAGATAATCAGGCTGCAAAAGCTGCTTATGAAAAAGCCTTTGAAGAATACCAAACTGCTTTTAAAGCTTATATTGAGTCTGTTAAAGCTAAACAAGCCGTTGAGACGGAAAACAATTTGGCCCAAAAGGCTTACGATATCAAATTAGCCGACTACAAGGAGAAAAAGCGTCTCTATGATGAAGCGCAAGCAGCTTACTTGATTGATAATGAACTATACAAGAAGAAAAAAGCGCAATACGATGATGCTAAAGATGCCTTCAATAAGATGGTTAAAGAGCGTGGTGGAAACCCTGAGAAGTACAAACAAGATTTGACCTTCCTCCCAGAAGAGTTGGCAGATGGGGAAACAACGACGCTTTACCACCAAACAACAGGTCTTACTACGTATTTGACAAAAGAAGGTCAATCTCGCTTGTATGGGGACGGTAAAGCTACCAAGATGTATGAAACCAAGAACCTACAAGATTCTGATTTGACAACAACGAACCCATATGCAGATAATGAAATCGAATGGGCAGTCGTCAAAGTTGGAGATAAGTTCGACGTCACATACAAGGGTCTTCGCCAAGCTAATATCAAAGAAGGTCGTGATATCAAGCGTATCTCTAAAGTGGTCTACAAGTATGAAGTGAAAAGCTTGCCATCTAATGACGGTCGAGGAATCGTTCAAATTTACAATGATCCAGCAGTGACAATGACGATCGGAAGCTCAACTGACACAGACCAACCCGTCACAGTTGGTGTTGATGTTGAATTTTATGATGAAAATGATCAATTGATTAATTTAGCTAACCATAATGCCATTTTGGCTTTGAATTCCTTAAACCACTGGAATGGAGCTTCTTATGTTGAAAATGACAAACCTCGCGCCCTTCTTGTAGAAGCTAAAGATATCAATGGAAACACTGTTCGTGGAACTTGGGATCCTTATTCAGATGGTAGCAACCCTAGTCTTGACGGAGCAGATGTCGCTGTGAAGCGTGGCTATGCAAACTTCGGTAGCGCTCAAGTCTTTAATGATGCTGACAATCCATTGAAGATCGTTGGTCAAAGCAACTTGGGATGGGAATGGTTTCTCAGTCAGTGAAGAAACTGTCCTTGATGTGACGACAGTCAATGCTTCAGGTGGAGGAAATGGTCATTCTATCGGAACAGAAGACTATCAATTTGGGGATAATTCTGATATTGTCGGTACTTATTCAGTTGATGCGGGATCAGGGATTTTGACCTATACTCCACGGATGAAACACCAAAATACACCTCACGTAGAGTCTGTAAATATTGGAAATAAAGAATTTATTAAATTGCCAAATTCTAGTGTTGACCAAGATCCAATTACAAAAGAAGTATTTGCCAAGGAACAAAACCAGTATATGAACGAAGGTGCAACTTTTAATGCGGATCCTTCAAGTTCAACTAAGGGATGGGATGATCCAAAAAGTCCGTATCTCTACTATGGTGGTGGTGCAGTTATCTTGAAAGACGGCCATCTTGAGTTCACTGCTAAGGGAGCGAATGCTACGGATGAAGCAACCCTCTATTGGTTCTCAATCAATTCAAATGTTGCCTTTCCACAAGATCCAGGAGATGAACCGGTGAAACCAACCGCTCCAACCGCTCCAACCGCCCCTGAAACCTGAAATCAAAGACGTTCCAGCTGAAAAGGAAGTTCCTGTTCCGCCAGCTTGTCCACTTTACAAGGTAGAACCAAAAGTTCCTGAACAACCAGTGAAACCAACAGCTCCTGAATTGGAAAAGGATCCGGTGCTAAAAGAAACTGTAAAACCAACTGTAGAATGGCATAAAAATAATATTCTTGTTACAAAAGAAGAGCCGCAACCGGAACCACAACCGGAACCACAACCGGAGCCACAACCGGAACCGCAACCGGAGCCACAGCCAGAACCACAACCGGAACCACAACCACAACCAACACCAACACCTAAGCCAGAGCCTAAACCAACTACTGGCTACCATACACCTGCGCCAATGGTAGAGCAAAAAGTTGAAGAAAATTTGGTCTCAGATGTTGTGAAGGTGAAAGAAGTATTGCCACACACAGGTACAGAATCAGCAACCGCTCTTACGAGCCTTGGCATGCTTGGTGTAATTGCAACAGGCTTTGGTCTTGCTCGAAAGAAAAAAGAAGATTAAGATGTTCTTTTAATCCTTTAAAAAATCTCACGATTAAAAACCAGAAGGCACAACCTTTTGGTTTTTTTATAAAGCAAGAAAAGGGAATTGATAACAATTTCCTATAGGTTCTCCTCCATATTTGTGATACAATTAAACTACTATTATCGAAGGGAGAAACTATGATTAATTCAATTGTTTCACAAGGTTTGATTTGGGCCATTTTAGGGTTAGGAATCTTTATGACGTTCCGAATTCTAGATTTTCCAGATATGACAACAGAAGGTTCTTTCCCGCTTGGAGGAGCGGTGGCGGTGACCTTGATTACCAAAGGGGTCAATCCACTCCTTGCAACGCTGGCTGCTATTGGAGCAGGGTGCTTGGCGGGACTTGCGACGGGTCTTCTCTACACAAAAGGGAGAATCCCGACACTCTTGTCAGGGATCCTTGTAATGACATCTTGTAACTCGGTTATTCTCTTTGTCATGCAGCGGGCTAATTTGGGACTTCTGGGCTATAAAAAAATTCAGGAATTTCTTCCTTTTGCCAGTGGGTTCAATGAGATCCTAATTGGCTTGATTTTCGTAACGCTTGTGATCCTTGGTTTGATCTTCTTCTTGGATACACGCTTGGGTCAAGCCTATATTGCGACAGGGGACAATCCAGATATGGCCAAGAGCTTTGGGATCAACACCGACCGGATGGAATTGATGGGCTTGGTCATTTCAAATGGGATTATTGCTCTTTCTGGTGCACTGATGGCCCAGCAAGAAGGCTATGCGGATGCTTCACGTGGGATTGGTGTCATTGTTATTGGGCTTGCCAGCCTCATTATTGGAGAGGTGCTCTTTTCAAATGTCACTTTGACAGAGCGCTTGCTCAGTATTGCGATCGGATCGATCGCCTACCAATTTTTGATTTGGGCCGTGATTGCGCTTGGCATCAATACCAGCTATATTCGAATCTTCAGTGCCTTGATCTTGGCTATCTGCCTGATGATTCCAACCTTTAAGGGAAAAATCATGAAAGGAGCGAAACTCAGTAAATGACAGCAATTGTAGAATTAAAAAATGTAACCAAAGCCGTGAGCAATGGGATGAACGAAGAAAAAGTCATTCTGGATGATGTTTCCTTGGAAATTCGAGAGCATGATTTTATCACGATTTTGGGGGGCAATGGAGCTGGAAAGTCAACCCTCTTTAATACCATTGCTGGGACGCTTCCGGTGAGCAGTGGAAAGATTTATATTTTGGGAGAAGATGTAACCAACTATTCTCCTGAAAAGAGAGCCAAGTACCTATCGCGGGTCTTTCAAGATCCTAAAATGGGCACGGCGCCTCGCATGACAGTAGCGGAAAACCTCTTGGTAGCGAAGTTTCGCGGAGAAACGTGGCTTGATTCCGCGCCACTTGGCCAGCTATAAAGAAGAGTTTCAAACAGTCCTTGCTAAGATCGGCAATGGCTTGGAAAACCATATTGATACAGCCGTTGAGTTTCTATCAGGGGGGCAACGCCAAGCTTTGAGTCTATTGATGGCGACACTGAAACGCCCAGAACTCTTGCTTTTAGATGAACACACTGCTGCCCTGGATCCAAAAACCAGTCAGGCGCTCATGACCTTGACGGATGAGTTTGTGAAACAAGATGCCCTCACAGCTCTTATGATCACCCACCATATGGAAGATGCTTTGAAATATGGAAATCGCTTGATTGTGATGAAAGACGGACACATCGTCCAAGACCTCAACCAAGAAGAAAAAGCCCAAATGACCATCGCAGACTACTATCAATTGTTTGAGAAAGACTAAGATACAAAGCCCGTAAAATGGGAGTAGGACAGAAGCGATATCACTTAGGTTGTTTGATGTAGAAGTAGTTTGTCTACATGCTAGAGAGTGGGACAGAAATCGGTAATTCGTTAGAATTCGATTTCGTCGTCCCACCTCCGCACAGTTGAGTAGGGCTATAAAAGCTGATGCAATCAGCGTAGTATAGCCCACTCAACCACTGCGTCTTGCTCGACAATCCAAAAATAATTGAGAGGCTAGGACTTTTGTCCCAGCCTCTTTTCTTTTTCTTAAATCATCTGTAAAACCGCATAAAAATTGGAACTAGTTTCAGCTGAAATCGCTTGCAATTACTCAGGTAGGTGAGTATAATATAGTTAGAAAGATAAAGAAGGGATTGATACCAATGCCTTATCGAGTTAAAATTTAGGTTACTTCGTTTTAGGCCTGTTTTGCTGATATCTGTTCATGCTCTTATCGTAAAAGAGCAGTCATGTCGTGTGTGTCGGATCGGTTGGACGGTCGGGCAAACCTGCTTAGTTTGTCCGGAGACATAAGAAAACGTGGAAATAGTAGGTAGAAGCTTTTTGTAAAGGTTTTCAAACTTCGATGCGTCCAGTCGAAAACTAATCATTTGGATTTGTGATAGCAAAGAAAACCTCTGGTATTTTACACAAATACTATTAAATGAAATCAACATCATAAACATTGTTTTGTTAGCCAAAAGGTTAATTGCACCAAGTCAGTGAAGCAGACCAGGCCTCTAGTCCCGTAAGACTGGAGGCCATTTTTATAAAATACTCAGGAGGAGGTGAGAGTATGGGATTGTCGTATGCACAAGAATATAGTTGTCGGGACCATTTTCGGCAAAGAGCTTTTGAGCGCTTTGGCGTAGATGATCAGCACTTGAATAAGTGGATCAACCAACACCTCTCCTCCCTCTCTCCTTATGATAGTAATGTGGTTCAACCCGCCAACACAGAAGCCTATGTAGCCAGTGATGGCGTCATCTTTGTCTGCAATATCAAAAGTCGGGAGTTTATCACCTGTTTTAAGGCGGTTAATTACCAAGAATCTAAGGAAGAAGAGGAAGCTTATACGGACATTCACGAAAACAATGTCGCTTCCTTCAAAAAGATGTGACCTACCTAGTCAATCGCTACCGACTCAAGGAAGCCAAAGAGCTGTTTGAAAACATTGGGGAGGACTTGGATGATTTTTATCGCCTGTCCCAAGCGGTCAAGAACGGCCAATTGAGCGAGCGAAATAGTAGGCGCCTAGAGGAATTGTTAGGCAAGTTTCATGTGATCAAGGCAGCCATGCGGATCATTGAAAATAAACGGGGAGATTACCATCTTTAGGGTCTTTTCCCCCTAAAAATAGGCGCCTAGAAGCCCTCTCATCTGAAATAGATGAGAGGACTTTTTTGCTGTGGAAAGCTTTTTGAAAAAAAGAGAAAAAAATTGTATAATAGAGTGGATATGCAAGTATTTGCAAAGCTGTAATTCGACTTGGGCAACCAAGGACCGTAAGTATTAAAATAATCACACTAAAGGAGACAACAGTGAGTAGTATTAAATTAGTCACTCTTGGCGGTGTTCGAGAAAATGGGAAAAATCTCTACGTTGCCGAAGTGAACGATTCGATTTTTGTCTTGGATGCAGGTTTGAAGTATCCAGAAAATGAGCAACTTGGGGTGGATGTCGTTATCCCCAACATGGATTATCTATTTGAAAACAAGGACCGCATTGCGGGTGTTTTCTTGACCCACGGTCATGCGGATGCCATTGGGGCCTTGCCTTATCTTTTGGCGGAAGCGAAAGTCCCTGTATTCGGGACAGAGTTGACCATTGAGTTGGCTAAACTCTTTGTAAAAAGCAATGACAGTGTGAAGAAATTCAACGACTTCCATGTTATTGATCAAAATTCTGAGATTGATTTTGGCGATGCCGTCGTCTCTTTCTTTCAAACAACCCACTCCATCCCTGAAAGTATCGGGATTGTGATTGGCACTCCTGAGGGCAATATCGTCTACACAGGAGACTTTAAATTTGACCAAACTGCCAGCGAGTCGTACGCGACAGACTTTGCTCGCCTAGCTGAGATTGGACGCGAAGGTGTGCTTGCCCTCTTGAGTGATTCAGCCAATGCGGATAGCAAGATTCAAGTTGCCAGTGAGCAAGAAGTGGGCGATGCTATCTTAGATACGATTGCAGACTGGGATGGTCGTGTCATCGTGGCGGCGGTAGCCAGCAACCTTTCTCGGATCCAGCAGGTCTTTGACGCTGCAGCTGAGACTGGCCGTCGAGTGGTCTTGACAGGATTTGATGTGGAAAACATCGTCCGCACAGCTATTCGCTTGAACAAATTGTCTCTTGCCAACGAAAAACTCTTGATCAAGCCAAAAGAAATGAGCCGTTTTGAGGATCATGAATTGATCATTTTGGAAACAGGCCGGATGGGTGAGCCGATCAACGGTTTGCGCAAGATGTCTATTGGCCGTCACCGGTATGTGGAAATCAAAGATGGGGACTTGGTCTATGTCGTCACAACACCATCGATTGCTAAAGAAGCTGTGGTGGCTCGTGTGGAAAACATGATCTACCAAGCAGGTGGGATTGTCAAATTGATCACGTCAAGCTTGCGCGTGTCTGGTCACGGAAACGCACGGGACTTGCAGTTGATGATCAACCTTCTTCGTCCTAAATATCTCTTCCCGATCCAAGGGGAATACCGCGAATTGGATGCCCATGCGCGGGTAGCGATGGAAGTCGGTATCTTGCCTGAGAATATCTTTATTCCAAAACGCGGCACTGTGATGGAGTACGAAAAGGGGGACTTCGTCCCTGCCGGTAGCGTCTCAGCTGGAGATGTCATGATCGATGGGAATGCCATTGGTGATGTGGGCAATATTGTCCTTCGTGACCGTAAGGTCTTGTCAGAAGACGGGATCTTTATCGTGGCGCTCACGGTGAATCGCAAAGAGAAGAAAATTATTTCCAAAGCGCGCGTGCACACCCGTGGTTTTGTCTATGTCAAGAAGAGTCGGGATATTCTTCGTGAAAGTTGCGAATTGGTCAACCAAAGTGTTGAAGATTATTTGAATCAAGATAGCTTTGACTGGGGTGAGTTAAAAGGTTTGGTACGTGACAACTTGTCTAAGTTCTTATTTGAACAAACCAAACGCCGTCCAGCCATCCTACCAGTCGTGATGGAAGTGAAATAATAGTAGAAAACGAAACGCTTGGCGGCCCGAGGCTTGCCGAGTGTTTTTAACAGTAGAAAGAGGAAATCAAATGGCAGTTATGCAGATTGAGTATTATTCAGAAGCCTTGAAGATGGAGTGGGGCGTGTCTGTTCTTTATCCAGATGCGTCGCGCGTGGAAGATCCAGCGGATACCGATATTCCAGTTCTCTATCTCTTACACGGGATGAATGGGAACCACCACTCCTGGTTGAAGCGGACTAATGTGGAGCGCATTCTGCGAAATACCAATCTGATCGTGGTCCTACCCAATACTAATAATGGCTTTTTACACAGATACCCAGTATGGCTACAACTATTACACAGCTATTGCGGAGGAATTGCCAGAGACTCTTTCTCGCTTCTTCCCTAATATGACCAAGAAACGGGAGAAGACCTTTATTGCTGGTCTATCCATGGGAGGCTATGGATCGATGCTCTTGGCTCTCAAGACAAATCGTTTCTCCCATGCGGCTAGTTTTTCCGGTGCCCTAAGTTTCCACGATCGAGATTTTGAAAACAATGACTTGGAACAACCAGCTTTTTGGAAGGGGATCTTTGGAGAGATTGAGGATTGGACGACCAGTCCCTACTCACTTGAGACTGCTGCGAAGAAGTTTTCAGATAAAAAGACCAAGCTATGGATCTGGTGCGGGGAGCAGGATTTCCTTTATGAAGCCAATAATTTTGAAGTCAAGGAATTAAAGAAATTAGGCTTGGATGTCACCTATACTCACAGCCCAGGCAAGCACGAATGGTTCTATTGGGAACGGGAGTTGGAACACTTTTTACAAACCCTGCCAATCGACTTTGAATTAGAAGAACGACTAAAATAAGATATAAATAGATTGGATATAAGTCAGAGCATTTGTTCTGGCTTTTTTATATAGGAAGAAAAGATAGAAAGGCCACTTATTCATTTCAGTCCTGCTTTCTTTGTGGTATAATAGGAACGATTGAAAAATGAGCTAGAAATAGCGAACAAGATAAGAGGAGAGAAATATGGCAAAAGATATTCGTGTGCGTTATGCACCAAGTCCAACTGGACTACTACACATCGGAAATGCTCGTACAGCATTGTTTAACTACTTGTATGCACGCCACCATGGTGGAACCTTTATCATCCGTATCGAAGATACGGACCGCAAGCGCCACGTCGAAGACGGTGAACGCTCCCAGCTTGAAACCTTCGTTGGTTGGGCATGGACTGGAATGAAAGCCCAGAAACTCATGAAAACTACCGTCAGTCTGAACGTTTGGAACTCTATCAAACATACATCGACCGACTCTTGGCTGAAGGCAAAGCCTACAAGTCTTATGTAACAGAAGAAGAATTAGCAGCGGAGCGTGAACGCCAAGAAGCTGCAGGTGAAACACCTCGTTACATTAACGAATACCTTGGTATGAGCGAGGAAGAAAAAGCAGCTTATATCGCAGAACGTGAAGCGGCAGGCATCATCCCGACAGTTCGTTTGGCCGTTAATGAGTCAGGTATTTACAAATGGCATGATATGGTCAAAGGCGATATCGAGTTTGAAGGTGGCAATATCGGTGGGGACTGGGTCATCCAAAAGAAAGATGGCTATCCAACTTATAACTTTGCCGTTGTGATCGATGACCACGACATGCAAATCTCTCACGTTATCCGTGGAGATGACCACATTGCCAACACTCCAAAACAACTCATGGTCTATGAAGCGCTTGGTTGGGAAGCACCTGAGTTTGGTCATATGACCTTGATCATCAACTCTGAAACTGGTAAGAAGTTGTCTAAACGGGACACCAACACCCTTCAATTTATCGAAGATTACCGGAAGAAAGGTTACCTTCCAGAAGCAGTCTTTAACTTTATCGCTCTTCTTGGTTGGAACCCTGGTGGGGAAGACGAAATCTTCTCTCGCGAAGAACTGATCAAACTCTTTGATGAAAATCGCCTCAGCAAGTCTCCAGCAGCCTTCGACCAGAAGAAAATGGACTGGATGAGCAATGAGTATATCAAGAATGCGGATCTTGCGACCATCTTTGAAATGGCCAAACCATTCCTTGAAGAAGCAGGACGTTTGACAGACAAGGCTGAGAAATTGGTGGAACTTTACAAACCACAAATGAAGTCAGTGGATGAAATCGTTCCATTGACAGACCTCTTCTTCTCAGACTTCCCAGAATTGACAGAAGCTGAGAAAGAAGTCATGGCTGGTGAAACCGTTCCGACTGTCCTTGAAGCTTTCAAGGTAAAACTTGAAGCCATGTCAGACGATGAGTTTGTGGCGGAAAATATCTTCCCACAAATCAAAGCGGTTCAAAAAGAAACTGGTATCAAAGGGAAGAACCTCTTCATGCCAATCCGTATTGCCGTTTCAGGTGAAATGCATGGTCCTGAATTGCCAGATACCATCTACTTGCTTGGACGCGAAAAATCTATCCAACACATTGAAAGTATGTTGGAAAAAATCAGATAACCGTGAAAGCCTCATTTAAATGGGGTTTTTGTTTTTGATATCAAAGTTTTATTTTTAGAAAAAGATTTTTTTAAAAAAATGCCCCAGTTCAACAAAAAAAAACATATGAAAACGGATTTCTATATAAAGAAAAAAATTTTAAAAAAAATAGTAATAATTGAGAATAATTGCTTGAAATATTTGAAAAGTAGTCTATAATATAAAGGAAATAAAAAATGTATTAAGGAGACAGAAATGTTTTTTAAGCGTTCGAACGGTGAATTCCGTGAAACGGATCGTGTGACTCGTTTTAAATTGATCAAGTCGGGTAAGAACTGGTTGCGTGCAGCAACTTCTAACTTTGGTCTTTTGAAAGTCATCCGCGGTCAGGTCGAAGAAACTGTAGTAGCTGAAGTTCGTGAAGATGAAGTATCAGCAACAGAAATGACAAGCCGAGGCTTGCTCAAAGGGATCGTGGCAGCAGGGGCTGTTCTTGGTGCAGCTACAGTAGCGAATACTGCTAAAGCTGATAATAATGGTTCAGACGTTGCAACAGCATCTGAGCTTTCAAGCCAAGCTCTTGTAGAACAAGGAAGTACTGTACTTGGTACAACTTCAACTACTGAATCAACTACTGAATCTACAACAGAATCAGCAAGTGCATCAACATCAGCAAGCACTTCAACATCTGTAAGTGTCTCTGTATCTGAGTCAGCTTCATTGAGCGAACAAGGATCTGCAGAACTTTCAGCTGCTCTTAGCGAATCAGCTGTAGCAACAGAATCTGAAGCGGCTTCAGACGCATCTACAACAGCTACTAAATCTGAAGATAAAGTTGTCCTAGAACAAAACACTTCAGAAGCAGCATTGTTGAACAAGATTGCAGGAGACTACTCAACTACTGTTTCAGCTCCAGAAAAGAAAGCAGCACTTGATGCCGCTATCGCTAAAGTTCAAACAGAATTGACAGCAAGCAACAGCTTGATCAACGCTAATGCTTCAGCTCAATCATACGCTGAGCAACGCGAACGTTTGAGCAAGTCAGTAGATGACATGATGGCAACCTTGACTGCAGCAGGATTTACTGGTAACACAACAGTAAATGGTGCTCCAGCAGTTTATGCACAGTTGGATGCTATTGCTACTTCAAGCACAAATCCATCTGGTGTTAGTGTAACGCCAGGAATGTCAGATCCAAACGGTGCGACCCTTACAGATCGTCCCCAAACTATCCCATCAGGATACGCAGCTGATCCAACTTCAGGTCGTTTGACATTTGGTATTTGGAATCTTTCTTCATACAACCAACTTTACAACAAAAACTATTACATCACATTGTCTGTAGACAAGACAAATAGTGCAACAAATCCAAATGTATTTGTTCGTTTGGTTGATAAATCAACTGGTAGTGAAGTTGCGAATACAACATTGAGTAATGCTGTTGCCGCTAAAGAAATCAACCTTGGTGACCTTTCAAGTCAGAAATACTATCCATACCTTGTTTATAATGCTTCTACAGATGGAAATCCATCTAGTGTCGATATCATTATCAAGCACAATGAAGATTTGAACCCTAGTGGTTTTGATTACAAGACAGAGCAAGTCTATGACTACCTTACACCTGCTAACCAAGGTGAAAAGAAACCGAACGTTGAAATTGCTGTACCATCAACCAAGATGAATCAAACAACTCACTATAAAGTGGTTGATACAGCTTCATCAACTTTTGATGCATCACGTTCTAAAGCAGATACAACAACTCAAAGTTACAAACCGACTGGTAATGAAACAGAACTTGCTTCATATACTCAAACAGGTATCCAAGGTCAAGACTACACTGCATCAAATCCTCGTACATTTGATGGTTATGTTTTGTATCAACAGGCTGATTCTTCAACTATGTCTGGTGAATTAGGTAACACTGTAGGTACTAAATATGCCGAACTCAAGGGTAGCCGTCAACATTACTACGTAAAACGGATTCGTGAAATTGTTGACAACGATGGTTCAACAGTTACTAAGATTTATGTATTGGATCCATCTGCTGTTTCTACTTATAATGAATCAGTAATGGCAGATAACACTGATACAACTGGATATACACTTGTTTACACTACTCCAGTGATTAAACCAGGTGACAAGTATATTCCTGCAGCAACAAACATGGAAGCTGATAAACGTCTCGTTTCAAGCAAGAACGGTGACTACCAATTGTCTGTTTCTCCATGGCACAATCCAGATAAACCAAATGAAGGTTTAGTATATATTACAGGTTGGTTTACAGCTGGTCATTACAACGATGCAAATTATATGTTCGTTGATGAACCTAAGGGAACTGCAAGTGCTGTGCCTGGTGGTAATACGCAAAATGTTATCGGTGGACGTACGAAATATGCTATCGATAAAGCAACAGGTAAGATTGTCACTGATTCTTTCGGTAATCCAAAGAAGACTACTGGTGGATTTGGTAACCAATACTCAATTCCAGATGCAAGTGAAAAACCATCTGGTGATACCGTACACTACTACCGTAAGATGAATGATTCTGAGTCAGCATCACAATCACAATCGCAATCTAACTCACAATCATTATCTGAATCAGAAGTTGTTTCTAAGTCACAATCTGTTTCACAATCACAATCAACATCTGAAAAGACTTCTAAATCAATTTCTGAATCTGCATCAGCATCGTTGAGCGAATCGACACGTGAATCAGCATCAACATCAACAAGTCAATCAGTATCATTGAGCACATCGGCTTCAACAAGTGCATCAACCTCAGCAAGTCAATCAGCATCATTGAGTACATCGGCTTCAACAAGTGCATCAACATCAGCAAGCCAATCAGTATCATTGAGCACATCGGCTTCAACAAGTGCATCAACATCAGCAAGCCAATCAGCATCATTGAGCACATCGGCTTCAACAAGTGCATCAACGTCAGCAAGTCAATCAGCATCATTGAGCACATCGGCTTCAACAAGTGCATCAACATCAGCAAGCCAATCAGCATCATTGAGCACGTCAGCTTCAGTAAGTGCATCAACAACTCAAAGCAACTCTGAATCAAATACTGAATCAGCGTCACAATCTATTTCAGAATCACGTTCTGAGTCAGCATCAATTTCATTGTCTGAATCAGTATCATTGTCTGAATCATTGTCTGAATCAGCTTCAACTTCAGCGTCTGAATCAGCTTCAACATCAGCAAGCCAATCAGCATCATTGAGTGCATCGGCTTCAACAAGTGCATCAACATCAGCAAGTCAATCAGCATCGTTGAGTACATCGGCTTCAACAAGTGCATCAACATCAGCAAGCCAATCAGCATCATTGAGTACATCGGCTTCAACAAGTGCATCAACATCAGCAAGCCAATCAGCATCATTGAGCACATCGGCTTCAGTAAGTGCATCAACATCAGCAAGCCAATCAGCATCATTGAGCACATCGGCTTCAGTAAGTGCATCAACATCAGCAAGTCAATCAGCATCATTGAGCACTTCAGCATCTGCATCTGAGTCAGCTTCACAATCTATTTCAGAATCACAATCTGAGTCAGCATCAGTATCATTGAGCGAATCAGTATCAGTATCTGAATCATTGTCTGAATCAGCTTCAACATCAGCATCTGAATCAGCTTCAACATCACTAAGCCAATCAGCATCATTGAGCGAATCAGCGTCTGCATCTGAGTCAGCTTCACAATCTATTTCAGAATCACAATCTGAGTCAGCATCAGTATCATTGAGCGAATCAGTATCAGTATCTGAATCATTGTCTGAATCAGCTTCAACGTCAGCGTCTGAATCAGCATCAACGTCAGCAAGCCAATCAGCATCATTGAGCACATCGGCTTCAACAAGTGCATCAACATCAGCAAGCCAATCAGCATCATTGAGTACATCAGCGTCTGAATCAGCATCAACGTCAGCAAGCCAATCAGCATCATTGAGTACATCAGCGTCTGAATCAGCTTCAACATCAGCAAGTCAATCAGCATCATTGAGTACATCAGCGTCTGAATCAGCATCAACGTCAGCAAGCCAATCAGCATCATTGAGCGAATCAGCGTCTGCATCTGAGTCAGCTTCACAATCTATTTCAGAATCACAATCTGAGTCAGCATCAGTATCATTGAGCGAATCAGTATCAGTATCTGAATCATTGTCTGAATCAGCTTCAACGTCAGCGTCTGAATCAGCATCAACGTCAGCAAGCCAATCAGCATCATTGAGCACATCAGCGTCTGAATCAGCTTCAACATCAGCAAGTCAATCAGCATCATTGAGTACATCAGCGTCTGAATCAGCTTCAACGTCAGCAAGCCAATCAGCATCATTGAGTACATCAGCATCTGAATCAGCTTCAACGTCAGCAAGCCAATCAGCATCATTGAGTACATCAGCATCTGAATCAGCTTCAACGTCAGCAAGCCAATCAGCATCATTGAGTACATCAGCATCTGAATCAGCTTCAACATCAGCAAGCCAATCAGCATCATTGAGTACATCAGCATCTGAATCAGCTTCAACATCAGTAAGTCAATCAGTATCTGCGTCTGAATCAACTTCAACATCAGTAAGTCAATCAGTATCAGCATCTGAATCAGCTTCAACATCAGTAAGTCAATCAGTATCTGCGTCTGAATCAACTTCAACATCAGTAAGTCAATCAGTATCAGCATCTGAATCAACTTCAACATCAGTAAGTCAATCAGTATCAGCATCTGAATCAACTTCAACATCAGTAAGTCAATCAGTATCAGCATCTGAATCAACTTCAACATCAGTAAGTCAATCAGTATCAGCATCTGAATCAACTTCAACATCAGTAAGTCAATCAGTATCTGCGTCTGAATCAACTTCAACATCAGTAAGTACTTCAGTTTCAATTAGCCAATCACAATCACAATCAGGATCAACATCTGGTAGCGGTTCATACTCTAACTCAATGAGCCAATCAGGATCAACATCTGCTAGTGGTTCATACTCTAACTCAATGAGTCAATCAGGATCTACTTCTGCTAGTGGTTCATACTCTAACTCAATGAGTCAATCAGCTTCTGGTTCAGAGTCATTGTCTACATCAGAATCAGCAAATGGATCACAAAAACACAGCGAATCTGTAGCACTTCCAAATACTGGTGAAACAACATCTGTAACATCAGCTCTTCTTGGAGCGGTTGCAGGACTTGCTGGAGCGGCTGTTCTTGGTCGTCGCAAAAAAGAAGATGAAAAATAATCTTCTATCCTAATTTGATTCGATCATTTCAGGTATGTGGTCAATGAAAAAGGATCCAAAAAGAGAACCTCCGGGTTCTCTTTTTGTGTATTGTTTTCGTATCAGAAAATGGTCTTAATTAGTTACATTAGGGAAAAAATAATGTATAATAACTTGATATCTAAAATTTAAGGAGCGGACATGTTTTTTAAACGTTCGAAGGGTGATTTTCGCGAAACGGAGCGAATCACACGTTATAAATTAATCAAATCAGGAAAGAATTGGGTACGGGCATCTGTTTCTCGGTTAGGCCTATTTCGTGTCATGCGAGGTGGTGTAGATGAAAAGATCGTGGTTCAATACGAAGCCTCATCACACTCGATGCCTGCAGATCTGGTCAAAGGGCTGGTTGTGCTAGGAGCTCTGGCTGGGGCGACCACGGTTGCCAATCCAGTATTTGCTGAGGAAAATGAGATGAATGCGACTGTTGGGTCTGAAATCAGCCCATCGACTGGTGTAGCGGGTTCGGATAGTCTTGTTTTGGGGACGACGTCTACCACAGACTCTGTGTCAGCGATTCAGTCTGCTAGCGAATCTGAATCACTCTCGAAGTCAGGCAGTCAGTTGCTTTCAGAAAGCAGTTCACTTTCTCAGTCGGTTTCTTTGAGTGAATCTCATGTTGTTAGTCATTCAGCGAGTCAGTCCACATCAGAAACTGCTAGTAGCACTCTCTCAGAGAATAACGCTATTCATGTAGCTACTTCTGAAACGAGTGAGAAAGTAGCAGAGGCACAAAACACTCGCTCAGAAGATCAGGTGAAGCGTCTGCAAGTTTTGGCTTTGGATTTATACACCTATCGTGCGCAGGCTTTGGAAATTCCTGGGACAGAATCTGCTATTGAAAGTGGAGATCTGGCTTTAGAAGCAATTCGTACTGGTTTGTCCAATCCAGCAATTCAAATCGATGCTGTAGAAAGTCAAGCCAAGAGTGCTCGGAATCGCTTGGTCAATGCGGTGCTTCGTGCGACATCTGGTCAACGGGATCCGCGTAACGGGAATCGTATAGATGCTGATACCAGTCTCCGTGCGCCTCAGTATAATTTAGGTCTGGCTAACAATGCCTTGATTTCTGTGTATAACTCTGATTACATTAATCAGGCTTATAATGTTGTGGAAACCAATCCTACACGAAATAGTATTAAAAGCATTGGCTACGCTTCTGGTAGTGACCGTGTGAATGGCATTAATGTTCCGCAAACATCGGCCTTGAAATAGTGCAGTGGCCTTTAATATCATGGGAACTGTTGGGCAGACAGAGGTCGTAACGCCTGGGAAAATTTATAATGTTTCTTTTGTAGTGACTAATACGGCTAAGCAGTCAGTGACACGCACGCTACGCATTCAGGTCTTGCCGCAAAATGATGGTATTCGGAACCCCATTACGGCTGTGACGACAGCGACTTTTGTCAATGATACCACTAACTTGGCTCAGGCTGAAAAAGAGAAGGTTTGGGAGGCCTTTAAGACTGCTAACCCAAATATTGCCACTTCAAAGGACTTTAAATCTTATTCGGTCTCAGCATCTGGTGTGGTGACCATTACTTATAAAGATAACACCACAAATGATGTGACGGCTCCAGTGAAGCGACTTGCAGCACCAACTGTTGAAACGAGATTATTGGATAAGGCTTACACACAGACGCCTGTAACAGTGACCGGTGCTGAGCCAGGTTCTACAGTTGTTCTATACAATAATGACGACGAAGTTGGAACAGCAGTAGCGGATGCTTCGGGTCAAGCGATCGTGACGCCGACTGTTAAGTTACAAACAGGCGGTGTAACAGCCAAAGCTCGCATCATGTATGGTGATTATGCGGTGTATTCAGATGCCAGTAATTCCGTGGCTGTAACTGACGGAACTCGTCCTGAAGTGACGGCCAAGTTGACCGTCAATGGTGTGGAACCAAAATCAACCCCTCTCGAAGGTGGTGGGAAAAACTATACCATCTATGCTGGCGATGATGCGGTTGTGACGTTTACAGCTACTGATGACAGTGGCAAGTTGAAAGAAATGAAAGTCGTTGCACGAGCGGATCTGAACGACAATGCCTTGAACGGGAATTTCTTTGGTGGCAGCCAGTATGGAACAGGTGATATTGCTCCTATCACGGGCGATATTACGGCTACCAGTGCGAACCCTGCAACCATCACAACGACCATTCATTTGAAGGATGACCTTTACCATACCTACCGAAATACATGGCAACGCAACGTCGCGGCTATTGACAATGCCTCCAATATGAACCGTCCAAACGGTTTGGGTGAGATTCGGATTACCCAAGGGCGTCTCGCTGATCGTACGCCAGGTGTGGCGCCGACAAGCACTATTCAGGTGACGAGTCTAACTGCATTGACAGATACAGATAAGAGCAAGGTGATTGCTGCTGTGTCGGCTGTTAATCCAGAGGTAGCCAACCGGATTAAGTCCTATACGGTTAATAGTGATGGTACAGTCACCATTACTTATAAAGATAGTACGACCAATGTCGTAGCGGTGAAACTGTCAGATAGCGATCACAGTCAGTCTGTATCAAACAGTCAGAGTGCGTCTACGAAGACTTCGCAATCGATCAGTCAGTCTTTAAGTGCGAAGCAATCACAGAGCGTATCGACACAGCAGAGCATTTCATTAAGCCAGTCTCTGAGTTCAGTCCGTTCGCAAAGTTTGTCGGCTTCACTAAGCCAATCAGCGTCTGCAAGTGTCAGTGCCTTGCAGTCTGCTTCGGTATCAGCAAGTGTATCCAAGGTGGTTAGCCAGTCTATCTCAAGCTCGACATCCGCTTCAACGAGCGCCTCTGTTTCAGTGAGTCAGTCAGCTTCAGCATCGCTATCACAGTTGGCATCAGAGTCACTAAGTCAATCTATTCGCGAGTCGGCTTCAAAATCCGTAAGTCAATCGCAATCTGAGTCAGCATCAGTATCCTTGAGTGAGTCCGCTAGAAAATCAGCATCGTTGAGCACTTCCGTATTGGAGAGTCAATCAGCCTCTAATTCAGTGTCGGTTTCAACGTCTGAGTCGGTGTCGACTTCCGAATCAGTATCTGCATCTGAGTCAGTTTCTGCATCTGAATCAGAATCTGCGTCTGAATCGGTATCCGAGTCAGTTTCTGTATCTGAATCAGTATCAACGTCCGAATCAGTCTCTGCGTCTGAGTCATTGTCAGCATCAGAGTCAGTATCAGTATCAACGTCTGAATCAGTATCGGCTTCAGAGTCAGTATCTACGTCCGAATCAGTCTCAATCTCTGAATCAGTATCGACATCCGAGTCAGTCTCAGCGTCTGAATCAGTATCGACATCCGAGTCAGTCTCAGCGTCTGAATCAGTATCAACCTCTGAATCAGTATCAACCTCTGAATCAGTATCGACATCCGAATCAGTTTCAGCGTCAGTCTCAGTGTCTGAATCTGCATCTACATCAGAATCAGTATCAACGTCAGAGTCAGTTTCAGCATCTGAGTCGGTATCAACGTCCGAATCAGCATCTACTTCTGAATCAGCGTCATCTTCTGAATCAGTCTCAACCTCTGAGTCAGTTTCAGCGTCAGAATCGGTTTCAACTTCAGAGTCAGTTTCAAGTTCAGAATCAATCTCGACATCTGAGTCAATTTCAACATCTGAATTGGTTTCGACTTCAGAATCAGTGTCAGCATCTGAATCAGCATCGACATCCGAATCAGCATCGACATCCGAATCAGTGTCTGCATCAGAGTCATTGTCAGCGTCTGAGTCAGCATCAGCCTCTGAATCAGTATCTACATCTGAGTCAGCATCAACCTCTGAATCAGTCTCAGCGTCCGAGTCAGTTTCAACTTCTGAATCAGTGTCTACTTCTGAGTCGGTTTCAGCGTCAGAATCAGACTCAGTCTCAGAATCTGTATCAACGTCTGAGTCTGTCTCAACCTCAGAATCAGTTTCAGCATCTGAGTCAGTGTCTACATCCGAATCAATCTCAACGTCTGAATCACTCTCGACATCTGAATCAGTCTCAACCTCAGAATCAGTTTCAGCGTCCGAGTCAGCGTCAGCGTCCGAGTCGGCATCTACATCAGAGTCAGCGTCAACCTCAGAATCAGTGTCTACATCAGAATCAGTCTCGACATCCGAATCAGTATCAACGTCTGAATCTGCATCTACATCAGAATCAGTTTCAGCGTCCGAGTCAGCATCTACATCAGAATCTGTATCAGTATCGATGTCTGAGTCGGTATCGACATCAGAGTCAGTCTCAGCGTCAGAATCAGTGTCAACGTCTGAATCAGTCTCAACCTCAGAATCAGTTTCAGCCTCCGAGTCGGCATCTACATCAGAATCTGTATCAGCCTCTGAATCAGCCTCTGCCTCTGAGTCATCATCTACGTCTGAGTCAGTCTCAATCTCAGAATCAGTTTCAGCGTCCGAGTCAGCATCTACATCAGCCTCTGTATCAGTATCGACGTCTGAATCAGTATCAACATCAGAATCTGTGTCAACGTCAGAGTCAGCATCGACCTCAACCTCAGAATCGGTTTCAGCATCAGAGTCAGTGTCTATGTCAGAATCAGTCTCGACATCCGAGTCAGCATCTACATCAGAATCTGTATCAACGTCTGAGTCAGTTTCAACATCCGAGTCTGTATCAATGTCCGAATCAACATCAGCATCAGAATCAGTGTCAACATCCGAATCAGCCTCGACCTCTGAGTCAGCGTCAACTTCTGAATCAGTCTCAACATCTGAGTCAGTTTCAGCGTCAGAATCAGTTTCTGTATCAGAATCAGTGTCTACTTCTGAATCAGTTTCGACATCAGAATCTGAATCAACATCAGAATCAGTTTCAACCTCTGAGTCAGTTTCAACGTCCGAATCAGTATCAACCTCTGAGTCAGCATCTACGTCTGAGTCGGTTTCAGCGTCAGAATCAATCTCGAAATCTGAGTCAGTGTCTATTTCTGAATCAGTCTCGACGTCAGAGTCAGTTTCAACCTCTGAATCAGTATCAACATCAGAGTCAGTTTCAACGTCTGAATCAGTGTCTACATCTGAATCAGTTTCTGTATCAGAATCAGTCTCAACGTCTGAATCAATCTCGACATCTGAGTCGGTTTCTGTATCAGAATCAGTGTCTACTTCTGAATCAGTTTCGACATCAGAGTCAGTCTCAACCTCTGAATCGGCATCTACCTCAGAATCAGTCTCAACATCCGAGTCTGTATCAATGTCCGAATCAGTCTCAACATCCGAGTCTGTATCAATGTCCGAATCAGTCTCAACGTCTGAGTCGGTCTCAACGTCCGAATCAACATCAGCATCAGAATCAGTCTCAGCGTCAGAGTCAGTTTCAACCTCAGAATCAGCATCAACCTCTGAATCTGTATCGACATCCGAATCAGTGTCAACGTCCGAATCGGTTTCTGTATCTGAATCAGCGTCAACTTCTGAATCGGTGTCAACGTCCGAGTTAGCATCTGCTTCTGAATCAGTTTCAACGTCTGAGTCAGTCTCAGTATCTGAGTCAGTGTCAACATCAGAGTTGGTGTCAACATCAGAATCAGTCTCAACGTCAGAGTCAGTTTCAGCATCTGCATCCGAGTCAGTATCAACATCAGAATCGGTTTCAATATCCGAATCAGTTTCAACGTCAGAATCAGTCTCGACTTCTGAATCGGCATCTACATCAGAATCAGCGTCAGCCTCTGAATCAGTGTCAACATCAGAGTTGGTGTCAACTTCTGAATCGGTGTCAACGTCCGAGTCAGTTTCAGCATCAGAATCGGTTTCAATATCCGAATCAGTTTCTACCTCTGAATCAGTTTCAACATCCGAATCAGTATCTGCTTCTGAATCGGTCTCAACGTCGGAATCAGTTTCAACGTCTGAATCGGTATCGACATCTGAATCAGTTTCAACATCCGAATCTGCATCTACATCAGAATCAGTATCAACATCCGAATCAGTGACAGCGTCTGAGTCAGTATCAACATCCGAATCAGTCTCAACCTCTGAGTCGGTCTCAGCATCCGAATCAGTCTCAACCTCTGAGTCGGTCTCAGCATCCGAATCAGTCTCAACCTCTGAGTCGGTCTCAGCATCCGAATCAGTTTCAACGTCTGAATCAGTTTCAACGTCCGAATCAGTATCTACATCTGAATCAGTGTCAACATCCGAATCAGTCTCAGCGTCTGAGTCAGTTTCAGCATCTGAATCGGTATCTACTTCAGAATCAGTTTCAACGTCTGAATCAGTATCAGCCTCAGAATCAGTATCAACATCTGAATCAGTTTCAACGTCTGAATCGGTATCTACTTCAGAATCGGTATCTACTTCAGAATCGGTATCTACTTCAGAATCAGTTTCAACATCTGAATCAGTATCAGCCTCAGAATCAGTATCTACATCTGAATCAGTTTCAACGTCTGAATCAGTTTCAACGTCTGAATCAGTATCTACATCTGAATCAGTTTCAACGTCTGAATCAGTATCAACATCCGAATCAGTCTCAGCGTCTGAATCGGTATCGACGTCAGAGTCAGTCTCAACGTCTGAATCAGTTTCAACTTCAGAATCGGTCTCAACCTCTGAGTCAGTTTCAGCGTCTGAATCAGCATCAACGTCCGAGTCAGTTTCTACCTCTGAGTCAGCGTCAACATCCGAATCAGTGTCTACTTCTGAGTCAGCGTCAACATCTGAATCAGTCTCAGCATCTGAGTCAGTTTCAACATCGGAATCAGTATCAACGTCTGAATCAATCTCGACATCTGAATTATTGTCAGCATCGTTGAGTAGCTCAGTATCAGAAAGCCAGTCAGTCTCAACCTCGGTTTCAGTTTCGACATCAGTCTCTGCTTCTGAGTCAGCATCATTGAGTACCTCTGCACCTGAATCAACTTCAACATCAGTAAGTACTTCAGTTTCAGTGAGTCAATCACAATCAGGATCAACATCTGGTAGCGGTTCATACTCTAACTCAATGAGCCAATCAATTTCTCATTCAGAGTCATTGTCTGCATCAGAATCAGCAAGTGGATCACAAAAACACAGCCAGTCTGTGGCCCTTCCGAATACTGGCGAAACAGGATCTGTAACATCAGCTCTTCTCGGGATAGTTACAGGGTTAGCTGGAATTGCTGGACTTACCCGACGTAAAAAGAAGGGGAACTGATCTAGTAGGAAAAATCATTTTTTCGAGTGAATCTCAAAGGAGATTCACTTTTTTACTAGTAGAATGAAGTATTTTTAATGTGTTACAAAAAAATTTGAAAATTAAACGATAATATATAAGTTTTTTGTAGCAAATTACTTGAATCTACGTAGTATTCCTGTATAATGAATAATGACTACAATGTAAGGGGAATATCATGCAATTTAAGCGTTCAAAAGGAAACTTTCGTGAAACAGATCGTGTCGTACGCTTCAAATTAATTAAATCAGGAAAAAATTGGCTTCGGGCATCAACGGCTGCTCTAGGCCTCTTTCGCGTGGTGCGTGGGCAAGTGGAGGAGACCATCATTGCCAACGTACAGCAAGATCAAATAGAAAGTCAAAAGCATAACCAAGCATTCTTAAAAGGTTTGATTACGGTAGGGACTGTTTTTGGTGGTGCTGTGATTGCTACGACTGCTAAGGCGGAGGATGCAACATCACTTGCACCAACGGTTTCTGAGACAAAAGAGGAAACCTTGGCAGAAGTGGATAGTGTGGTTTTAGCAAAAACTTCAAGCCAGCCTTCAGAATCCATCTCTGTTTCAGGATCAACCAGCCTTTCTACATCTGTGAGTGCATCTGCTTCGATCAGTGAATCTACGTCTTTATCCTTGAGCGAAGTTGGATCAACTGCATTATCAACGGCAATTAGCGAGTCTGCTCAAGCTCTAGAGTCAGAAGCAGGTATTGAAGAGCCAACTAGTTTAGAAGAAGCTACTGTTTTAGAACAAAATACCTCTGAAGCTGAATTGCTTCAAGAAATTGCAGGGAATTACGCATCTAAAATGACGGACACCGATCGCCGAGCAGTGGTCGAAGCGGTCATTAACAAAGTGCAGGCCGAAGTGGCTGCAAGTAATAACTTGATCCATACCAATGCCAGTGCTCAAGCTTATGCTGACCAGCGCGATCGTTTGGAGAAAGCTGTCGATGAGATGATGACGACCTTGACAGCTGCAGGTTTTGTGGGAAATACAAATGTAGATGGGAAACCTGCGATCTCTGCTCAGTTGGCTCCTCTAGCTGAGGAAACATACTTGGCTGATGATGTATTGGATATGAGCCCGAACCCAGAAGATCCCAATGGTGCGAGTGTAGAAGATCCTACACTTGACACACCAGGATATGCTAAGGATCCTCATCTAGATAAAGATCTCTTAAGATTTTCGCCTGAAGAGTTGAAAAATTTTTTAGGTGAACCCTACACCAATCGTTATACATTTGGTATTTGGGACTTTGTGAATAAACAAGGAGAGTCACTTGGTTACTATGCGACCATGTCGATTGATATCAGTGAGATAGATCCGGAAAAGCATAAGGCAATGGATGTTTATTTCCGCATTGTCCGAAAATCAGATGGGGCTGAAATTTTTTCACAAACCGTATCTCCAAAAGGATATGGCCAAGATATTCAATTACCAAAAGAAGTACTGATTGGTCAGGCTCCCCTTGGGAACAAGGTTTTTAATTCGGAACCTTCTACAGGTAATGGGACCTTTGGAATGTTGACGAATTTTATTCCGGAACAGGCTTTCTTATTCCGGAGTATTTATGATGTCATGACGCCTGAAAATCAGGGGCAATTGATTAGGACGTATCCTAGTATCAAAATTCCATCTATGATGGGACAACAATCGACCTTCTATAGAGAAGTGGACCCGAATGGTAGATGGTTTAATGGGCAATATGAACCAACGGGGAAAGAAAGATCCTTACTAGAGTATAGAATCTACGGATTGGAAGGCCAGCATTATACAGCTTCCAATCCACGCGAATTTCCTGGTTATGTACAGGTCCCAGCGCACACCGTGTTCCCGAATCGTAAAAGTGGGGTGTTCGATAATAGTAAGAATGGGAAATCAAGAATTGAACTATTAGGGGATGCGCGTGAGCATTTCATTAAAAGTGAAGTTGTCACCCTTAATCAAAATGGTGATTATTCTCTTCGCTACTATGTTTTAGATCCTTCTAAAATCCATGATGTTAGTAGTGGTGATGTAGGAAATGCTAAGGTAACCGATGTATATACACTTGTTTATGAAAAAGAATTTAAACAAGATAGTACGGATAAGCTTTCAGATTTAGGTGGAACTCGTAAAGTTGAAAGTAAAAACAAGGATTATTTCCTGAATGTTACACCAAAACGAATAGATTACCAACATTTTGAGTTGGATATTACAGGTTGGTTCTCTAGTAAGGAGACAGTTACTTACACTGATGAGAAAACAGGAATAGAATATACTGTTCCAAAACCATTCACGGAACTTCCAAAATCAGCATACCTCGATAAAAATACGACCATGGTCGTTGGAGAAGATGCAACACCTCAAGGAGCAGATGGTTTTTCCAACTTCAAACAAACGATCAAAAAAATAGTAGATTCATACCCCTTAACGAGTGTGAATTATTACTATCGGAAGATGACACCGTCAGAATCTGCTTCACAATCTCAAAACTTCTCGATTTCAACTTCAGAGTCACTAGTTTCAGAATCCATTTCATCTTCTCAATCTGTTTCGGTCAGTGAGTCCGTTTCCTTGTCACAAGCATCTAGCTCCGCCAGTCAATCAGATTCACAGGTTTCAACCTCGATTTCCTTGTCACAATCTGTATCGACAAGTGAATCCAACTCGTTGGTTCAGGAATCGATTTCAGCAAGTCAGTCGGAATCCTTGGTTCAAGCCTCGGTCTCTGCTAGCCAGTCCGATTCGTTGATTCGAGAATCCGTTTCTGCGAGTCAATCCGATTCATTGATTCAAGAATCCGTTTCAGCAAGTCAATCGGAGGCTCTAGTCCAAGTGTCCGTTTCTGCCAGTCAGTCCGATTCGCTTGTTAAAGAATCTGTATCCGCCAGTCAGTCAGAGTCGCTAGTCCAAGATTCGGTTTCCGCCAGTCAGTCAGACTCCTTGGTTCAAGAGTCGATTTCAGCGAGTCAGTCCGATTCGCTTGTTAAAGAATCTGTATCCGCCAGTCAGTCAGAGTCGCTAGTCCAAGATTCGGTTTCCGCCAGCCAATCCGAATCGTTAGTACAAGAATCAGTTTCTGCCAGTCAATCAGACTCGTTGATTCAAGAATCAGTTTCTGCAAGTCAGTCAGAGTCGTTGCTTCAGGAATCCGTATCTGCCAGTCAGTCCGAGTCATTGATTAAAGAATCAGTTTCTGCCAGCCAGTCAGACTCCTTGGTTCAAGCCTCAGTATCGGCAAGTCAATCCGACTCGTTGGTTCAAGCCTCAGTTTCTGCAAGTCAGTCAGAGTCGTTGCTTCAGGAATCCGTATCGGCCAGCCAGTCTGATTCCTTGGTTCAAGCCTCAGTTTCTTCAAGCCAATCTGAGTCGCTGGTTCAAGAGTCGATTTCAGCGAGTCAATCAGAGTCGCTGATACAAGCCTCAGTTTCTGCGAGTCAATCAGACTCACAATCAAAAGCAGCATCAGCATCTAAGAGTGAGTCTGAAAAAGCTTCTAAATCTGCTTCGTTAAGTAAGTCGGTATCCTTATCTAATTTAGCATCTAGATCAATTTCTGTGTCTCAATCGCAGTCAACATCGGCGGTTGGATCGGAGGAAGTGGTTTCTCAACTGATTTCCTTGTCACAATCTATTTCGATGAGCAAAAAGCTGTCAGAATCCGTTTCGTTGAGTCAGTCCGAGTCATTGGTTCAGGAATCCGTATCTGCCAGCCAATCCGATTCGCTGGTTCAAGAGTTAGTTTCGGCAAGTGAATCGAATTCATTGGCTCAAGAATCGATCTCAGCAAGCCAATCAGATTCTTTGGCTCAATCGTCTGTTTCAACCAGTCAGTCCGAGTCATTGGTTCAGGAATCCGTATCTGCCAGTCAGTTAGACTCGCTGATTCAAGAATCAGTTTCCGCGAGTCAATCCGACTCGTTGGTTCAGGCATCTGTGTCGTCTAGCCAATCAGAATCCTTGGTACAAGCGTCCGTTTCTGCTAGTCAATCAGACTCGCTGGTTCAGGCATCTGTATCGTCTAGCCAATCCGATTCGTTGCTCAAAGAATCCGTATTAGCTAGTCAATCTGATTCCTTGGTTCAAGCATCCGTTTCCGCAAGTCAGTCCGAGTCATTGGTTCAGAAATCCGTATCTGTCAGTCAGTCAGACTCGCTGATTCAAGCATCAGTTTCCGAAAGTCAATCGCAATCTACTTCTGATATCGAATCTAAGTCTCAAATTACAGAATCTATGTCCTTTTCTCGTTCTGATTCAATGAGTCAGTCAGAATCGCAAGTATCGACTGATTTACAATCAACATCATTGAGTCAATCAGAGTCGCTTGTTCAAGAGTCTGTTTCTGCAAGTCAGTCCGATTCCTTGGTTCAGGAGTCTGTATCAGCCAGTCAATCAGACTCGTTGGTTCAGGAATCAGTTTCAGCTAGCCGATCAGAATCACTGGTTCAAGAGTCAGTTTCGGCAAGTGAATCAGAATCGCTAGTTCAAGAGTCGATCTCAACTAGTCGATCCGAATCTTTGGTTCAAGAATCCGTTTCAGCCAGTCAGTCAGAGTCGCTGATTCAAGCCTCAGTATCTGTCAGTCAATCAGAATCGCTGGTTCAAGCCTCGATTTCCGCTAGTCAATCAGAGTCGCTGGCTCAAGAATCCGTTTCAGCAAGTCAATCCGATTCGCTAGTCCAAGAGTCGATTTCTGCCAGTCAATCTGAGTCTTTGATCCAAGCTTCGGTATCTGCCAGTCAATCCGATTCCCTGGTTCAGGAGTCTGTATCAGCGAGTCAATCAGATTCATTGATTCAAGAATCAGTTTCCGCTAGTCAGTCAGACTCGCTGATTCAAGAATCCGTTTCAGCAAGTCAATCTGAATCCTTGGTTCAAGAATCAGTTTCTTCAAGTCAATCTGACTCCTTGGTACAAGCGCTGGTTTCAGCTAGCCAATCAGAGTCTCTGGTACAAGAATTAGTCTCAGCAAGTCAATTAGATTCATTAGTTCATGCTTCTGTCTCCACAAGTGAATCGGCTTCAACTTCTCAGGTTGTAGCTGCATCGCAGGTTTCAGAGTCTGGATCGTTCTCTCGATCAGTTTCTGAGAGTCTATCTGCTTCACAATGGACATCCCATTCAGAATCTCAAGCGTCATCATCTGTTTCAAAATCTGACTCCTATAGCCAATCAACTTCGCTCCTTTCAGCAAGCGAATCGGCTTCAACGTCCATGCCAGTATCTGAATTTCCTTTGACGAGTGTTTCAGATTCTATAAGCGCATCATCGACAGAGAGTCAATCCTTATTGCAGGAAATTTCTGAATGGATCAGTGTATCTTATGCGTCAAGCTTCTCTGCTGTGACAAGTTCTTCGGAGTCTGTCGTGTCTTCGTTAGACACCTCTTACTCAGAATCACCAACAGACACAAGCTCGCGAAGTGCGAAACATTCTTCAGAACCTGACCTTCCAGAGACAGGTGCTCATCCTTCATCTAATATTCTTGCTGCAGGAGCTTCCATTTTTCTGTCTGGATTAGCCCTTTTAGGAATTCGGAAAAAAGATGGCAAATAAAACCTTAAAAGACCGGAATGAACCGGTCTTTTATTGATCTAGAATGTCTAAGAAGTTGGGAAATATGTTATAATGGACAAGGAAGTTTTAAGTAAAGTGATATAGAGAAGGATACCTGTGAGAAATGTATCCGCCTATATGCAATTACAATATAGGATCAATAATAAAAGTTTGAGGGAAAAAATGAAAATCCATTTTACAAATTTATTTGGGCAATCTTCGCAAAGTGTTGCCCTGATGGCGCAAAATGATATTATGAATGTGGTTCGTGAACTCGGGGTTAATGAACTTGGAATCTACTTTTATGATCAAACTAATGAACCGGCTGGTGAGTTGAATTCACGGATGGACGGTATTTTAGCTGGTGTAGCTTTTGGAGATATCGTCTTCGTTCAATCACCCTCTTGGAACGGAATTGAGTGGGATAATCGTTTGGTGGATAAGTTAAAACTCCTTCAAACCAAACTGGTCATGTTCATCCATGATGTCCCGCCGCTCATGTTTGAAAGTAATTATTATCTCATGCCTGCTTATATTGAGATGTATAATAAAAGCGACCTTGTTGTTGTCCCATCAGAACAGATGTACCATCGTCTTGTATCAGAAGGGCTCACAGTGAAAAAATATGTGGTCCAAAAGTTGTGGGATTTGACCCACAGTTTGGATCTCTATACCCCGCAATTTGAGAAAAAACTGATCTTCTCAGGAAATCCTTCGCGTTTCCCTCATATCATCGATTGGAAATATGAGACACCCCTTCATGTCTATACCGAACCAGTTGAAGGAGTCGATTATTCTAAGATCCATATGGAAGGCTGGCGGACCAAGCAAGAGTTGCTTCTCGAACTTTCCAAGGGTGGTTTGGGCTTGTCTGGGGAAATTCTGAGAATCCTGAGGATGAGCGGGATTACTACAAAGAAAATATTTCCTACAAACTATCGACCTATCTTTCTGCTGGTCTTCCAGTAGTGGTACCAGATTATTTGTCAAATGCAGACTATATTCGAGAAAAAGGGATCGGATTTGTAGCCTCCAGTCTCGAAGAAGCCAATCGTTTGGTTCAAGACTGCACAGAAGAAGAGTATGCCCAAATGGTTCAAAAGGCTCAACATACTTCTTATTTGATTCGCAATGGCTATTTTACAAAGAAATTATTTGTTGATAGTGTCATGGCTTTAGGAAAATAAATAGAATAAAATAGGATTCTTCAGACATAAATCTGAAGAATTTTTTATTGAATACGGTACCAAGGCTATAATTTTTTACAATATTAAGGATTAGTGACAAATAAGTTTAGAAAATAAGCAAATTATGGTAAAATAAGTTGAGATAAAATGCTCTAAAGGCACATATTTAAAGGCTGTTTTCCAGGTGGAAGAGTCAAAATGAGTAAGAGAAAGTTTAAAAGAAATGTTAAAACGATCTGAAGTAGGAAAGAGATTTTGTTGGACGATATTTTTCGTCTTTATTTATGTTTTGGGAAGTAAAATTTCCCTGCCTTTTGTTGACTTATCAAAGGCCTTGAGACTCAATGAGGGAACGACAACGGGCTTGCAGCTCTCAAGCGCTGTGATGGGGGGAAACCTCCGCGGGATGTCGATCTTTTCGATCGGTCTATCCCCATGGATGTCTTCCATGATTTTGTGGCGGATGTTTACCGTTTCAAAACGATTTAACCTCGAAAAAACTAGCTCCGAGATAGTCGAGCGGCGAAAGATGTACGTAACCTTGGTGCTCGCCATCGTCCAGTCTTTGGCAGTGGCCATGTATCTCCCCTTGAAGACAGGGTTGAACTCCGGCCTCGTCATTGCGGTCAATACCATGATTATGGTAGCTGGAGCCTTCTTTTTAGTTTGGCTCTCGGATCTAAATGCCGCTTTGGGGCTTGGAAGTTCTGTTGTCATCATGATGGCTGGGATGGTTATGTACCTGCCAGAAGACGTGATGCAGACCCTTTCAAATGTCAATAATATACCAGAAATCGCTTATGTTCTGGGCGTGATTTTCATCTTGATTTTTGTCTATGTGGCAGTCCTAGTGGAATATTCCAAGTACCAGATTCCTGTCAATAAATTAGGGATCCACAACAACTTGAAAAGTTATACTTTTTTGGATATCAAGATCAACCCAGCAGGAGGGATGCCCTTCATGTACGCCATGACCTTGGTGTCCATTCCTCAGTATGCCATGCTCTTGATCTTGTCTATGGATTCCAATGCCAAGTGGGCTGCTCATTTAGCCAAACACTTGGTGATGGGCGATCCGATTTGGATCCTTCTTTACATTCTGATGATCGCTCTTCTCTCTTTTGCTTTCGCCTTTGTTAATGTGAATGGAGAAGAAATTGCAGATAAGATGATGAAGGCTTCCGAGTATATCGATCATGTCTATCCTGGAGCAGATACACGTCGCTATATCAATAAAATTGTGCTACGCTTGACTGTTTTTTGGGACCTTGTATCTGATCCTCTTCACGGCGCTTCCTTTTTCTCTCTTGTTATGGGATAAGGATCTCTTGCGCTTGACCATGATTCCAGGAACCTTCCTCATGTTTGTCGGTATGATTTACAATATCCGAGAAGAAATTCGTGCCCTTCGAGTGAATCAACGTTATACAAAAATATTCTAGGAGCAACCATGTATTATTTTGTACCAGCCTGGTATGGAACGGACCGCATCTGGCAGCAAACAGCTACCCCTTGGTACTGGATGCGAGAGTCCATTGAATTTGACGATACCATTAATCAAGTTCGTATTTTTCAAGAAGCAGAAATGGATCGGATTTTATTGTTGCCTCAATATAGTCCGCAACTGCGCTATTTTTTACACCGCCAAGATTTGTTAGAGACAGATGTGCTCTCGATTTTTGATAAAATCCAACAGGTTCCGTCTGATTTGACTATGCGCCCAGTCCAGCTTCAGGACATCGAATGGCCAAGTGAGACCACTTTTTCCTACACTCCCTTTTTGGTAATGGCATTTCGAAAGGGCCAACACCTAGCGAAAATTGATATGGGAGTGGATGGAAATATCCTAACCCTAACCCGTTATAAAGAGGATGAAATCCTATATGTCGAATATTTAGATGACCGTGGGTTTATTTCTAGTAGGGTATACTATAAAGATGGCAAACCTTATTTCCAAGAGTATCTGAGTTTTGATGGGCAATGGGTTTTGAGAGAGATGTTGATCGAAGAGAACCACTCCGTCATGGTCAATGAAGCTTTCTTTCATGCCTTCAAAAAAGAAAGCTACTCTGATATAGGAGAAGTTGTCGCTGAAAAAATGAAGGAACATTTACTGACTCTGGTTCCAGGACGAGATCAGTTGGTTTTGGCAGCTCATCCAGCAAATTTGGCTTTTTTACAAGATACAGCAAGTAGTGTCAAGAAAGTCTTGTCTTTCTATGGGGATCGCCAGCCCTTGTCTGCCGAAAACTTTGCCCTCTATTTTGATATGATTGATGCCCAACTCTTGATTACAGATAGTGAAAAAACCAAAGAAGCGATTGGGGTCTTTTCTCCTAGCTTGGCTCAGAAGACACACCGGATTACCTCTTTTGACTCCCGCCTCCGTTTGGGATCTAGTCAGGAACGCAAGGAATCGAAGATTTACTTTTATGTCAACGAAGCCGAGCTTCCAAGTAAGGGCCAGCTCAAGAAGGTCCTAGAAGTGTTGTCTCACCATCCTTTATTTGAAGTTGTTTTTGCATTTTACAATGGATCACCGGAGCGTGTTAAGGAATTAGAAGGGCAACTCGAGGAATTGATCGCTAGCGAGCAGGACTTGCATCTGGTTCAATCACCAGCCCAAATAGAAGGACTTGGGGAAAACCAGATCATCGATGAAGAGTCCGTACAAGACGCACCGGACTATCGCTTTGTAGTTAAGAATTTTTCAAATGAAAATGACATTATTCAAGAGTTGGAAAAAACACGCTTGATCGTAGATTTAAGCGAGGAACCCAACCTCTATACGCAGATTGCAGGGATCTCTGCTGGGATTCCACAGGTCAACCGCGTCCAGACAGAATATGTCGATCATTTGAAAAATGGCTATGTCTTATCAAAGGGAGACAAGGAATTAGAGAAGGCAATCACGCACTTTTTATTGGAATTGAAGCCTTGGAACGAAGCCTTGGTCTACTCGATCGAAAAAATTCAAGAATACACTGGTCAACGCTTGATCGAGAAATGGGAAGGATGGATGAAAGAACGTCATGGATAAAAAATTACAAATACCCCATATTCTCCAAATCGGCTCAAGCAGTTGGCAGGAACAGGTGGAGCTTCCTGCTGGACTAGGCTGGCACTTTTTTCAAGCTACCACTCTTCCATCGCTCAAAGAGTATATGGAAGAAGAGGAAATCTCCAAATTCAAAGCCTTGATTCTGGAAAAGCCAGAAGATTTATTAGCTTTAGGAGAAGATCTGGCTTATTTTCAGCCTTATACTATTTTTTTATGATAAAAGCTATGAACTAGAGGCGCCTTCTGAAGAATTGGCCCACCTCTTAAGACTCAAGCAGGCAAGACCCTGGGATTTCTCAAACAAGCATCCATTTCTCTATGTCTTAGAGCGCTTTTTTTATACGACAATCAATATGGAGATGCCTTTACGGTTCGTGACCTGCGAGTGAGACCTGATTTTGCTGGCCAGCAAACGGTGCTGGGGCAACATTTTTCTGAAGCTAGATGGATCATACGGTGAAGATTTTTACACCGATTGCTCAGTGGGTCTACAACTACGTGTATGATGCTAGCCGTCCCATCAATTTTTGGTTGGAATATGAAAAAGATCCAAGCTGTCAGCTGCAATTGCGGATTCAATTTTACCGCTTTGGTGCTCTGGGAGAGTGGGTCAAAGATGCAGTCTTTTCAGAAGAAGAGATGGCGCAACCCTTAGAATTGGACGGAGCAGAACCTTATTACCTAGCCTTTTCGCTGGAAGCAAAAGGAGAGGGGACGCTTACGATTGGAGCCTTACATAAGCGCTTGTCACATGGACCTTTAGGAGGGATGACCGTAGGAGCTAAGACGCTACGGGACCGCAAACGCCAAGAAATTTTTGCTTATTTCCATCCTGGCGATATGAAACCGCCTTTAAACATTTACTTTTCTGGATATCGTCCGGCCGAAGGATTTGAAGGTTTTGGAATGATGCGTGCGATGGGGAGTCCCTTTATTCTCTTTTCTGACCCAAGACTGGAAGGTGGATCCTTCTATATGGGCTCAGAAGAATTGGAAAATCAAATCACTGCCTTTATTGATCAGCACTTGGACTTGCTCGGCTTTGAGCCAAAAGATATGAATTTCTCAGGCTTGTCTATGGGGACCTTTGGTGCCCTTTACTATGGAGCTCTTTATTCTCCTCATGCGATCTTGGTCGGAAAACCTATTGTCAACCTGGGGGATGTCGCTGCCAACCTGAAATTTAAACGCCCAGATGAGTTTGGAACATCCCTAGATATGATGCAGTTGATCATTGGTCAAGTGTCGCAAGAAGGGATCGGTCAGCTCAATCAACGTTTCTGGGACCGGTTTAACCAGGCAGATTTCAAGGATACGATTTTAGCCCTTGCCTATATGAGGGATGATGACTATGACCAGCAGGCTTATCCAGATATTTTAGAGGCCTTGTATGAATTGCCGGTTCGTATTATCAGCACTAGTCGTGCCGGTCGACACAATGATGCGAGTGGTCCGATCATTGAGTGGTTTGTGACCCAGTACAAAGAAATCATGGAAAGAGACTTTGGAAGAAACCAATGATAAAAATAAAAGAAAATGAAAGCAGACGAATCTACTGGGGCGATACTGTTCTAGCAGATTATCTTTGGGGGTCGACCATTCAGGTGACTGCCCAAGGAAGCGTTCAGTTTCAGAACCCCCTCATGCCATCTGGTCAAGTGCTGAAAACTTGGCATTCGCAGACAAATTTTGGTGCAACTCGTCAAATTCCTAGTCTGCCCCTGCTCAAAAGAGAGCAAGATTATGAACTAGTTATCACGATGGAAGCGACTCCGGCTCATACCGTTATGGTAGAAATCGTCTTCAAAGATCGCTTTGGAGAGGTCGTTGGCCGTCGAGTAACCGCAGAAGGTCGCTTGCCGTTTACCTATCCAGGTCAAGCATACGCCTATGAAGTACGCTTGCTCAGTGCAGGTTTGCAAGAGTTTACCTTCCACTATTTCACGATTCAACCAATATCGTCTGAGGGAGCAGAAGTTCTCGAATAGACGAACATCACTGCAAAAAAAGAGGATTACATTGGATTACGTTAAATTAAGAAACATCAAAAAAATCTTAAAAGAAGTCAATAGCTGGAAGGACGACATGGCCCGCTTGACGGATCGACAACTGCAGGAGAAGACTGAGGAATTTCGAGAACGTCTAGCAGAGGGTGAGACCTTGGATGATCTCTTACCGGAAGCATTTGCAGTTGCGCGAGAAGCTGATAAACGGGTCTTGGGCATGTTTCCTTATGACGTGCAAGTCATGGGAGGGATTGTCCTCCACCAAGGCAATGTCGCTGAAATGAATACCGGTGAAGGGAAGACCTTGACGGCAACTATGCCGGTTTATCTCAATGCCTTAGAGGGCAAAGGGGTCATGGTTATTACGACCAATACCTATCTGGCAACTCGGGATGCAGAAGAGATGGGACAGGTCTACCGCTTTTTGGGCTTGACTGTTGGAGTTCCCTTGAAACAATCTGAAGACGAAGAATTAGATCCAGAAGTCAAACGGGAGATTTACCGGTCAGATGTCATTTATACGACCAATACCAGTCTAGGATTTGACTATTTAACAGAGAACCTGACGGCTTCGGCAGATGGTCAGTTTTTGGCAGACTTCAATTACGCCATTGTCGATGAGATTGATTCGGTGCTTCTAGATAGTGCTCAGACTCCCTTGATTATTTCTGGTTCTCCTCGGGTCCAGTCCAACCTTTATGGGATTATTGATACCCTGATCCAAACCTTCAAAGAGGGGGAAGACTTCAAGTTTGATGAAGAAAAGAAACGAGTTTGGTTGACTCGAAAAGGAGCTCATGCAGCAGAAGCCTTTCTAGCCATTCCCAACCTCTATGATCCCCAATACCGTGACTTGGTCCGCCATATCAGCTTAGCCCTGCAGGCCAATAAAAACTTTATTAAGGATAAAGACTATGTCATCCATCCCAATGTCGAAGGGCAACCGGAGATTGTTTTATTAGATCAGGCGACGGGGCGCTTGATGGAAATGACGCGCTTGCAAGGAGGACTCCACCAGGCGATTGAAGCCAAAGAGGGTCTCAAGCTCACCCAAGAAACACGGGCCATGGCTTCTATTACTTACCAAAACCTCTTTAAGATGTTTCGGAAGTTGGGTGGCATGACTGGGACTGGGAAGGTCGCTGAGGCAGAGTTTCTTGATACCTATGCCATGTCAGTGATCAAGATCCCAACCAATCGCAAGAAGATCCGCAAGGATTTGCCGGATGAAATCTATCAGACCTTGCCGGAGAAAATCGTGGCTTCCCTGGATTATGTGAAGAAGGTCCATGAAAAGGGCAATCCAATTCTGGTCTTTGCTGGATCCGTTGAGATGTCGATTCTTTATTCGAATCTTCTTTTGCGCGAAGGGATTCCTCACAATCTTCTTAATGCCAACAATGCTCCTCGAGAGGCCCAGATCATTAAGGAATCAGGTCGAAAAGGAGCTGTGACGGTTGCGACTTCAATGGCCGGTCGGGGAACCGATATCAAGTTGGGACCAGGAGTCGCAGAGTTAGGTGGTTTAGTAGTTGTAGGGACTGAGCGGATGATGAACCAGCGGATTGACCTTCAAATTCGTGGACGTTCAGGTCGTCAAGGAGATCCTGGTTTGACCAAGTTCTTTGTCTCTTTGGAAGACGATTTGATGAAAAACTGGGGGCCAGACTGGATCCAGGATACCTATCAGGACTATAATGTGGATGAGCGAATTGGTTCAGCCAAAGCTCTGACCAAGCGCAAGTATAGAAACTTGGTGGAACGGGCCCAAAAATGCTAGTGAAAGTTCTGGTCAGGCTAGTCGTCGAATGACGCTAGAATTTGCGGAAAGCATGAACATTCAGCGTGCCATCGTCTCACGAAGAGCGTGACCGCTTGATCAAACAAGAAGGACGTTTGGATGATATCGTTGAAAAAAAGTGCTTCGTTCCGTCTTTTTCAAGCGTAGTCCGTAAAAAAAGAATACAAGGAACCAGTAGCTTTTTTTATCGCTATATGTTAGACAATGTTAGCTACCAAGTGGATCCTGAAAAGGCCCACCAAACCTTCCGTAGCAAGAAAACCAAAGAGAATTTCTTATGGGAAATCGCTAAAAAGTGAGTTAGAAGCTAAGTATGAGATCTTAGGCACCGATGAGGTGATCGCCCAATTTCAGCGCATGGCCATCCTAAAAGCTATCGATGAAAAACTGGGTCGAGCAGGTAGACTATCTGCAACAATTGCGCATGGCGCTCTCTGGTCAGTACACCAGTCAGAAAAAAACCCTTTGGTAGAATTTTTTTCCAAGAAGCCTACCAATCCTTTGAACGAATGAAAGAGGCGGCCAAAGAACAAATGGTCCGCAATCTCTTACTGAGTCGAGTAGAAATCAATAAAAAAGGGGAAATTGTCTTGCATTTCCCATAAAAAGAGGACATTATGACAGTATACAATATCAACCTTGGAATCGGTTGGGCCAGCAGTGGTGTTGAGTATGCCCAGGCCTACCGTGCCCAGTTGTTACGCAATATCCATCAACCAGCCAAGTTTGTCTTTATGGATATGATTCTAGCCGATAATATCCAGCATTTAACAGAAAATATCGGTTTTAAAAATGATGAAATCATCTGGCTCTATAGCTATTTTACAGATATAAAAATTGCGCCAACGACCTATACCATTGATCAGGTCTTAGCAGGATTTGCCGGAAAACCGACTCGTGAAGAAGTCGATGGTAAGATCAAGCGCTTCTTTTATGAGGACCAGGACAACTTTTTGACCTGCTACCTGCGCGCAGAAAACAGTCCCTATGTCGAACGCTGTGAGTACGTGTCTAGAGGGATTTTGGTGAGAAAGGATTATTTCTCCTATACCCGCTATTGTACCGAGTACTTTATTCCTAAGAACAACCAAGCCAACTTGATTGAGCGCCGTTTTTACAATGAAGACGGGACAGTTGCCTACAGCATGCAGATGGCAGATGGCCGCGAAATTTATCGTTTCCCAGATCGCTACCTAGTTGGTCGCCAAGAATTGATCCGCTACTTCATGCAAACTCTTCAATTGACCAAACAAGATCTGGTGATTTTGGATCGGGAAACTAATATCGGTCAGCCTATCTTTGAAGAAGCGCAAAAAGCCCGTCTGGGTGTGGTCGTTCACGCCGAGCACTTCAGTGCCAATAATGTTGATGATCAGTATATCCTGTGGAACAACTACTACGAGTACCAATTTACCAATGCAGACAAGGTAGACTTCTTTATTGTCGCGACTGATCGCCAAAAAGAAATCTTGGCTGAGCAGTTTGCTAAATACACCAACCATCAGCCGGCCATCTATACCATTCCGGTTGGGAGTCTTGCAAGCTTGCCACAAAACGAAAATCGCACCCCATTTTCTATGATTACTGCCTCACGTTTGGCGACAGAAAAGCATATTGACTGGTTGGTGCGAGCAGTGGTTCGCGCCAAAAAAGAATTGCCAGAACTATCTTTTGACATCTATGGAAAAGGTGGAGAAGAAGGCAAGCTGCGTTCTCTGATTGATGAATTGGGAGCGGCAGACTATATCCATCTCAAAGGACATGCCAATCTGGAAGAAATTTATAAGAACTATGAAGTTTACCTGTCCGCGTCGACCAGCGAAGGCTTTGGGTTGACCTTGATGGAGGCGATTGGTTCTGGACTTCCGATCATCGGTTTTGATGTTCCTTATGGCAACCAAACCTTTGTCACAGAAGGTAAAAATGGCTATCTCATTCCGCCTTCAGCAGATCAAGTGGTCGACCAGATTGCTTCTGCCTTTGCGGAAAAAATGATCCAGCTTTACAAAAAAGATGATCTAGCTAGCATGCGTCAAGCATCTTATGCGCGTGCAGAAGACTTTTTGACCAGCCGAGTAGAAGAAGCTTGGGCACAATTGATAGAAGAGGTGACACATGCTGAACGTATTTGATAGTTATTCTCGTGAAAGCCAAGACCTGCTCCACTCCATGAAAGAGTCTGGCTTTGACCACCCGACCGTTGTTTTGGAGCCAAACGGTTTCTTACCAGACGGTGTCGAGTCTCCCTTTATCTATTTCTTAGGACAAGCAAAAGGAGAGAAACGCGGACGCTACTTTAATGAAGTTCCAGTTCCCGATTTCTGGGAAGTTTCTGGGGATAACAGTTCGGGAAAAGTGACCTACTATGGTCAGGAAAAGGCTCGGATTGTTTACCATGCTGCTTCCTATAAACGCATCGTCGAGCGCTTAGAGTGGTTAGATGATAAGGGACAAGTGGTCATGGTTGAGCACTATGACCAATACGGTCGTAAGATTGCTGTAACGACTTGTGGCGATCAGGGACAGTATTTGGTGACTACTTATTTTGAAGGGGATACCGAGCGCTTGACAGAAAATCACCAAACAGGGGATTTGATCTTGACCTTGGACCATCAACCCATGCGGATTTTCAAGAATCGCTTAGATTACTTTGTCTTTTATCTAGAGTATCGTGGTTTTGATTTAGATGGTTTGGTCTACAATACGCTGGCTACCTCCTTTAGCATTAGTCTCCAGTTGGGCAATAAAGGCATCAAAGGACGCGATGTCTTGGTGTGGCAAGAGCCTCTTCACGACAGCCTTCCGGGCAATATGCAGTTGATTCTAAAGAGCCCAGAAATCCGGACCAAGAAGATCTTGATTCCGCAAAACGCGACCTATCATCGTGCTTTGCAGTTGACCTCGCAAGACCAGCATAGCTATTTTGGTCCCCTTGGCTACCTGTATGATTTCAAGGTGAAAGACGATATCCGTAAAGACGCTTTTGTTTTGACCAATTCGGATCAGATCGAAGCCTTGACCTACCTAGTAGAGAACTTGCCGAACGTGACCTTCCGTGTAGCAGCTTTGACGGAGATGTCTGCGAGCCTCTTGTCTATGGTCCGCTATCCAAATGTAGTCTTGTACCAAAATATCAGTCAAGAGCGGATCAAAGAGTTGCTTAAGGTCTCTAGTATTTATCTGGATATCAACCACTATGCAGAGGTGCAAGGTATTGTTCGCAAGGCCTTCGAACACCAGCAAGTCATCCTTACCTTTAGCCATACCCTGCATGACCGCCACTTCCTCGCACAAGCCAATATCTTTGATCAAGGAAAAGAAGCAGATATGGTGGCCCGTATCCAGGAAATCTACCAATCTGTGGATAATTACAGAGAAGCCGTCGCGCAACAAATTGCCCAATCAAGTAGCGTTGAGCCAGCTGTTTTCAAAGCTCGCTTGCAAGAAGGGATAGGTGGATACAGTGAGTGATCGTAAGAAAGATTTATTTTACAAAGAAGTAGAAGGACGGATGGAGTCTCTCAAACGCCGTCCTGCCGAAAAAGAAAAGACGACACGTTCTGAAAAGATCAATGTCACTTTTAATGTGATCATTGGTTTGGTGATTCTGCTGGGAGTTATTTTTTTACCCTCTTCAGAGTGTTAGGAGGATCCTAAGATGGAAATGGTATTTTGCAATCGGGATCTCGATCTTATCCCTCGCTCTTGTGGTTCTGATCACCCTGCAGCCTCGCCAACAACAATCGCTCTCAACAGATGCGACCAGTAACCTAGGAAAACCAAGTTACTGGCGCTCCCACCGTGGACTCAAGCTAGCGACTCTTGTTGTTAGTATCGTCTTTCTCCTATCTTTATTTCTTTATATGATGGTCGTACAGGCCTAGTCTTTAATAGAATGGATAAAAAGAAGTTGGTATTCTCCAACTTCTTTTAGAATGTAATCCATCTGTTTCTTACATAATGCAACCTAAATGATACTTAAAAAATTAAAGAGATATCTACAATTTGAAGAGGCTGGGACAAAAGTCCTAGCCTCTCAATTATTTTTGGATTGTCGAACAAGATGCAGTGGTTGAGTGGGCTCTACTACGCTGATTTCATCAGCTTTTACAGCCCTACTCAACTGTGCGGAGGTGGGACGATGAAATCGAATTCTAACGAATTACCGATTTCTGTCCCACTCTCTTTTTTTATCCTGCTTCCTTCTCTTTTATGGTATACTGAAAGCGACAACATGATTGGAGCTCCCGATGAAAAAGATCCCCTTAGTATTTTCAGGCTGTCTGTTAGGACTGGTTGGCGCTGGAAACCTTCTTGCAGACTCGCTACCCTTCCTTGCTCACGCCTTTAGTCTGACAGGTTTGTTCTTCTGGTTTTTCTTTGTAGTTTATCATGCGATTCGCTGGCAAGAAACCAAGATAGAATTCCAACAACCAGCTCTTTTATCTGGGATGGCGACTTTTCCCATGGCAGGGATGATTTTATCCACCTATCTTTTGCGCCTCTTTCCCGCCTTTGGAGGCCTATCACAGTTGGTCTGGTGGTCTGCCTTTCTCTTGGATCTGGGCTTAATTCTCTATTTTACCAAGACCCATGTCCTAGCGCGACCAAGAGCCAATGCCACTCCCAGTTGGACCGTTCTCTATGTAGGCATTGCAGTAGCAGCTTTGACCTATCCCGTTGTGGGAATAAGAGAGATTGCTTATCTCGCTTTAGTGATTGGTTTTGGTTTGACCTTTCTTCTTTATCCCCTTATCTATCATGATTTGAAGCAGTCCCCTTTACCCAGTCATCTATTGGGCCAAGAAGGCATCTATTGTGCTCCATTTTCCCTTCTTTTAGCAGCCCTGGTTCGTGTGGGTGGAGCGAGCCTTCCTGTCTGGTTCTTACTGATCATGGTAGTTGCCTCACAAGGTTTTTATTTCTTTGTTTTGACGCGTCTACCGAGAATGATCAAAGAAGGTTTTCAACCTGCTTTTTCAGCCCTGACCTTTCCAACGGTTATCACAGCGACCTCTTTGAAAATGGCCCAAGGCTTGTTGCAACTGCCTTTCTTGACAGCTCTCGTATGGCTGGAAACTCTTCTTTGTCTCTTGATTCTAGTCGCTGTCTTAGGTGGTTATGTGGCCTATCTCAGAGAGTAGGAAGACATCCTTTTTCATTGAAACCTTGTCACGATTATGGTAAGATGCACTATACGATTTGTCATACTTTATAGGAAAGGTATCTATGAAATTCATCAAAGGAAAGCTCTCACTGCTGTATCCCCTCTTTCTGCTCTTGTTTTATTTTTATGTTCGGTCTCAATTTCGCCCCTTGGCCCAGTATGTCTCCAACAGTGTAGCAAGCGCCAATAGCTATTATTGGACCTTATTTGGCCTAGAAGGCCTCTATGCAGTCTTTACAGGATTTTTGGTCTACCGTTTTTCTAAAAAAGCGCAGTTTAAGCTGGGAAAGAACCCCCTTCAAGCTCTGATAGAAGCCGTTTTTGCGGCTTGTTTGGTCTACTGGTTGGACTACTTCATCAGTGGTTTTGTTCAAGGACGGGCAGCCGTTTTGAGTCTGTTTCCACGGGAAATTAGTCCCACAGGGGTGCTAATCTTAGTGATCGCAATGGTCGTCATCCGGCCAGTGACAGAAGAGCTGATTTTTCGTGGAGCCTTGGTGAATGCCTACTTCAAAGGCTGGAAACTCTATGCTGAGATTTGGCTTCCAGCCCTCATCTACAGTGGCTTACATTTTCTCCACAATCCCTTTTCATTAGGAGCTTCTATCATCTATCTCCTGCCGAGTGTGATTTTTGGGACCCTGTATTATCGGAGTAATACGCTCCTTTCTCCTATTTTGGCTCATATCTTGCTCAATCTCTACTACACCTTGCCTTTACTTTTATCTGTATTTAAGTAGCAACCGATTTCCTGAGTGAGATTGGTTTTTTTTGAAAATATGGTATAATAGAATAAATTTAAAAGAGGGAGTTGAGGTTTGAAAAAAAGCTACCGCGTCAAACGTGACAAAGATTTTAATGCTATTTTTAAAAGTGGTCAAAATGTTGCCAATCGGAAATTCGTTGTTTACCGCTTGCGCAAAGACCAACCGCATTTTCGAGTCGGCCTGTCTGTTAGTAAGAAACTGGGAAATGCTGTGACCAGAAATCGCATCAAACGTTTGATTCGCCATGTTTTGATCAAACACCAAGCCTTCCTTACGACCGATGATTTTGTTGTCATTGCTCGTAAAGGAGTGGAGGAGCTCGACTTTCATCAAGTAGAGAAAAATCTTGTACATGTCTTAAAATTAGCGCATGTCTACCAAGAAAGGGAATAATGTGAAAGAAACTGAAGTTAACTGGATTATTAGGAGCGGCCTTATTGGTCTTGACAGCTTGTGGAACCTCTCAAGTGACAGCTCAGTCGACAGGTGGTTGGGAACGCTTCGTCTACTTCTTTGCAGAAGCTATCCGCTTCTTGTCCTTTGGCGGAAGTATCGGTGTAGGGATTATCGTCTTTACCATTGTCATACGGACGGTCCTCTTGCCCCTCTTCCAATATCAAATGAATTCAACCCGCAAAATGCAGGAAATTCAACCCCTCCTCAAGGAATTGCAAGCTAAGTATCCTGGGAAGGATCTCGATAGCCGGACTAAGCTTTCTGAAGAGATGCGGGCCCTTTACAAGGAAAAAGGCGTCAAAACGTCTTCAGCATTCCTTCCTCTCTTGATCCAGATGCCGGTCTTGATGGCCTTGTTCCAAGCGCTGAGCCGTGTCGAATTCCTTAAAGTCGGTCACTTCCTCTGGTTGGACCTTGGCGCGATCGACCCGACTTATATCTTGCCGGTTCTTGCCGCACTCTTCACATTTTTCAGCAGTTGGTTGACCAATAAAGCCATGCCAGAGCGCAATGGTAGTGCGACAACCATGATGTATGTGATGCCTGTGATGATCTTCTTCTTTGCCTTGTTCTCAGCCAGCGGGGTCGCACTATACTGGGTGACTTCCAATGCTTACCAAGTCGGGCAAACCTATCTCTTGAACAACCCCTTCAAGATTATCGCAGAGCGTGAAGCAAAAGAGCAAGCTTCGCGCGACATGGAAAAACAAAAACGTCGTGCCCTAAACAAAGCACAGAAAAAGAAAAAATAAGAAAGAGGTGGACATATGGTCCTATATACTGGAGCAACTGTTGAAGAAGCGATTCAAAAAGGTCTGAACGATTTAGATATTCCTCGTATGAAGGCACATATTACGGTTGTAGCGCGTGAAAAGAAAGGTTTTCTTGGCTTGTTTGGGAAAAAACCAGCCCAAGTAGAGATTGAACCCATTGCAGAAACAACTGTTGTGAAAGCCAATCAAAAAGCTGTCAAAGGTGTCCCAGATGAGATCAATGCGCAAAACGAACCGGTTAAGACTGTGAGCGAAGCAACGGTCGATCTCGGACGCGTCGTAGCAGCGATCAAAAAGGTCGAAGAAGAAGGAGAAGTTGTCTCTGAAGAAATCAAGACAGAAATCCTGAAACATGACAAAGAAGCAGATACCGTTCTTGAAGAAAAAGGGCATGAACATATCCTTGAAAAAGTCAAAGAACCAGCGATAAAAGAATCAAGCGAATCTGATTTCTCAAACCTTGGTATCGAGGTAGAGGAAAACTACAACATCGAAGAAGTCGTAGATGATGTGACAGCCTATGTTCAAACAGTGGTCGATGAAATGGATGTGGATGCGACCATCTCAAGCAGTCACAACCGCCGTACGGTCAATATGCAAATTGATACCAATGAACCGGGACGTGTCATTGGATACCACGGAAAAGTCTTGAAGGCTCTTCAACTTTTGGCGCAAAATTACCTCTATAACCGCTACTCAAAGAATTTTTACATTACCATTAATGTTAATGACTATGTAGAACACCGGGCGGAAGTTCTTCAAAGCTATGCTCAGAAGTTGGCAACGCGTGCCCTCGAAGATGGGCAAGCCCAACAGACAGATCCGATGTCAAACAGTGAACGCAAAATCATTCACCGTATTGTCTCTAAGATGGAAGGAGTCACTAGCTACTCTGAAGGGGAAGAACCAAACCGTTACGTAGTGGTAGACATCGAAGGATAATCAAGCTATTATTTCCCATAAGGGAGAGACGGGATTGAGCCGATCTCTCCTTTTTTAGGTTTAGAAAGGAAGCAGATGGCATTTGCAGCGATTCGAGAGTTTTTAAAGCTTCAAGGAATGAAATACCTGGCTCCAGCAAAGGCAGGGGTGCTAGCATCGGAGATGGAGCAGTATCGTGCCCTAGCTCAAGCGGCTCGTAAGGAATTCACCGATTTGGTCTCAGCCTTTCAGAAGCGCCACCCCTACTTGGAGCAAGATCGGACCAGTCAATGGATGAACCAGGCCCAGATCTTGCGGCCTCATTTTTGGGCCTATCTAAAAGGAGCGGGGACGATGGCAGAGCCCATGTATGCCTTGAGGCTTTATGGAGATGCAGTTGATTTTGGAGTTTCCTTAGAGGTGAGCTTTATCGAGCGAAAAAAAGATGAGCAGAGCCTTCAAAAACAACAAATGGTTCTCACCATACCCATCACTCAGCCAGTTTATTATTTCGCCCAGAAAAATGGAGAGAGTCAAAGGGTAGAAGGAACAGAAAAGAATCGCCATGATCTGTTGCAAGGAGTAGCAGAAGGGACGGTTCGTAAGGTCCTCGTCAAATACGATGTTTCTCTAGTTGAGGAGAGTTCCCTAGAGAATATCCTGGATCAGTTGCAAGAGGCGCTGGTGGCTCTGGAACCCTATTACTTGGCAACCCGTCAGGTGTAGAAAGGTGTTCTCCGACCTGTATTTGCAACAATTTTGCCATAGCTATTGACAAATAGAGTCGAATCCGATAGAATAGTAAAGTATGTTTAGTAACTGATCACAACTAGCCGGCTAAACGAATACAAAATCTATGAGGAGGTATTCATCGTGAAACGTACTTATCAACCAAGTAAACTTCGTCGTGCGCGCAAACATGGTTTCCGTCACCGTATGGCAACTAAAAAAATGGTCGTCGCGTATTGGCAGCTCGTCGTCGTAAAGGACGCAAAGTTTTTGGCTGCCTAATTCAGATAAAAACCTAAAAAAACCAGTAGAAACTCGAGACTACTGGTTTTTGTTTTGATCCGAAAGTGAATTTAGAGGCGCTTTCTGCTATAATAGAAAGAAGAAAAACTCGGAAGAAAAGGAAGATCATGCAGATTTTTGATACCCACACCCATCTTAATGTGGAAGAATTCGCAGGAAAAGAACAAGAAGAACTCGACTTGGCCAAGGAAATGGGTGTTGTAGCCCACAATATCGTTGGTTTTGACAAACCGACGATTGAGCGTGCCATGGAGTTGGCAGACCAGCACCCAGAACTCTATCTCACGCTTGGTTGGCACCCCACTGAGGCGGGAGATTATACTCCTGAAGTGGAGGCCTATTTACTTGAACAGCTAAAACATCCTAAAGTTGTCGCACTCGGAGAAATCGGTCTGGATTACCACTGGATGACGGCACCAAAAGACATCCAAGAAAAGGTCTTTCGTCGTCAGATTCAATTGTCTAAAGACTTGGACTTGCCTTTTGTGGTGCATACACGTGATGCTTTAGAAGATACTTATGCCATCATCAAGAGTGAAGGAGTCGGTCCTCGCGGTGGGATCATGCATTCTTTCTCAGGAAGTTTAGAAGAAGCGAAACGCTTCATGGATCTGGGGATGATGATTTCCTTTTCTGGAGTGGTGACCTTTAAGAAAGCCACAGATGTCCAAGAAGCGGCAGCTGGCCTTCCGTTAGACAAGATCTTGGTTGAAACAGATGCTCCTTACCTGGCACCAGTTCCCAAACGTGGTCGGGAAAATAAAACAGCCTACACTCGTTATGTGGTAGATTTTATTGCAGGACTACGTGGCTTAACAACAGAAGAAGTGGCTCAGGCAACCTACGACAATGCAAGAAAGGTATTTGGCCTTGACTGAGAAAAGAAAAATACCAGAAGTAATTGTCGTGGAGGGCAAGGACGACACAGCCAATCTCCGTCGTTTTTATGAGGTGGATACCTATGAAACCCGAGGCTCTGCGATCGATCAAGATGATTTGGAACGAATTGCTACCTTGCAAGAGTTGCGTGGGGTCATTGTCTTTACCGATCCAGACTATAATGGCGAGCGCATTCGCAAGATCATTATGCAAGAGGTGCCCCAAGCCAAACATGCCTTTTTAAATCGTGGTGAAGCAGTCCCCAAATCCAAGACCAAGGGGCGTTCTCTTGGAGTGGAGCATGCGAACTTTGAAGATTTAGAAAAAGCCCTAGCTGGACTGGTCGGGTCTTACGAAGATGAAAATTTATTTGATATCACAAAGACCGACTTGATGCGGCTTGGACTGTTGATGGGAAGCGATAGTCGCAAACGGCGGGAATATCTAGGAGAAGCCTTGCGCATCGGCTACTGCAATGGCAAGCAATTACTCAAACGCTTGGAGTTGTTTGGAATTAGTTTGGCTGAGGTTGAAGCGGCGATGGCCCAGTTATTAAGACGGAAGTAGAGGGGATCCTTTACCCCTAAAACTGATTAGAAAAGAGAAAAACATGAGAATTGCAGATTATAGCGTGACCAAGGCAGTGCTGGAGCGTCACGGATTTACCTTTAAAAAATCCTTCGGTCAAAACTTTTTGACCGATACCAACATCCTTCAAAAAATTGTGGATACGGCAGAGATCGATAAGCAGGTCAATGTCATCGAAATTGGTCCTGGGATTGGAGCACTTACTGAGTTCTTGGCGGAAAAATGCGGCAGAAGTCATGGCCTTTTGAGATCGATGACCGCTTGGTTCCCATTTTTGGCGGATACCTTACGGGATTTTTGACAATGTCACGGTTGTCAACCAAGACATCCTCAAGGTAGACCTCAACCAGTACATCGCAGAGTTTAAAAAAATCCAGACCTTCCGATCAAGGTGGTGGCTAACCTTCCGTATTACATCACAACTCCCATCCTCATGCACTTGATCGAATCCAAGATTCCTTTCCAAGAATTTGTGGTCATGATGCAAAAAGAGGTGGCAGACCGCATCTCGGCTGAGCCCAACACCAAGGCTTATGGTTCTTTATCCATTGCAGTCCAATACTATATGACTGCTAAGGTAGCCTTTTATCGTGCCTCGCACCGTCTTTTGTGCCAGCACCAAACGTCGACTCTGCCATTTCTGAAGATGGTCCGTCGCGAAGAACCAGCAGTAGCCGTCAAGGATGAAGATTTCTTCTTCTCTGTCAGCAAGGCTAGCTTTGTCCACCGCCGCAAAACACTTTGGAACAACTTGACCAGTCGCTTTGGCAAGACCGAAGAAATCAAAGCCAAACTGGAAGCAGGAATCCAAGCTGCAGGCCTGCAACCTTCTGTACGAGGAGAAGCTCTCAGCTTAGAAGACTTCGCCCGCCTAGCAGATAGCCTTCTAGAAGTAGGAATAAAATAACAGAAAAGACATGAGCTTCGTAGCTCATGTCTTGTTTTTGTAGAAGGAAAGGACGGGATTTGAACCCGCGCGTGAATAAAAATCCACTTGCCGGATTTCGAGTCCGGTGCCGTACCGAGCTGGGCCACCTTTCCAAGATGCGGAGAAAGGGATTTGAACCCTCACGCCCGAAGGGGCACATGCGCCTGAAGCATGCGTGTCTGCCGTTCCACCACCTCCGCATAGTTCTATTATACACTTTTTTTAGGAAAAATGCCAAGGAAAAAAAAGGAAGGTGCCCTTTTCCCGAATTCTGCTAAAAAGACAAGTCATAACGGATACTCCGTCTTCTGTTTCTATCCATTTAAAAAACGAACCTATTCGTTTCTAAAAGTGTCCGGAGAGGTTCACTTTTCGTTTTTTCTTATTGAGCAATCCAGCCTTATTTCTCATTTTTTGGTATAATAGATAGTATTAATCTCAAAGGAGTGCGATTTGCAAGGAACAATCGTCAAGGCCTTGGCTGGCTTTCTACTACGTGGAGTCAGACGGTCACATTTACCAGACACGGGCTCGTGGAAATTTTAGAAAAAAAGGACAGACTCCTTATGTGGGGGATCAGGTGGAGTTTTCTGCTGAAGAGAATTCAGAAGGCTACATTTTGAGCATTGCGCCTCGAAAAAATAGCCTCGTGCGCCCTCCTATTGTCAATATTGATCAGGCAGTAGTGATTATGTCAGCTAAGGAGCCGGATTTCAATGCCAATCTTTTAGATCGTTTTCTGGTTCTTTTGGAGCATAAGGGGATTCATCCCATTGTCTATATTTCAAAACTGGACTTGTTAGAAGATATGGAAGACATCCACTACTACCAAGGAATCTATCAGGCTATTGGCTATGATTTTGTCTTGTCAATTGAGGAACTCTTGCCCCTTTTGACCAATCAAACCACGGTCTTTATGGGACAGACCGGTGTAGGAAAATCGACCTTGCTCAATAAAATCGCTCCGGATCTGGAGCTTGAAACGGGTGAGATTTCAGATAGTCTGGGGCGCGGTCGACACACGACCCGAGCTGTCAGCTTTTACCATTTAAATGGAGGAAAGATTGCAGATACACCTGGTTTTTCATCCCTTGATTATGAAGTGACGACCAGTGAAGACTTAAATCAAGCCTTCCCAGAGGTCGCTGATGTGAGCCACTCTTGTAAATTTCGTACCTGTACCCACACGCATGAGCCCGCTTGTGCGGTGAAACCAGCCGTTGAAAGAGAGAAAATTGCGCCTTTCCGTTATGAGGATTACTTGCAATTTCTAAGTGAGATTGAAAACCGTCGCGAAACCTATAAAAAAGTTTCGAAAAAAATGCCAAAATAGGAGACACTACAACGATGAAAACAATGAAATTAGCCCCCTCAATTTTGAGTGCCGATTATGCCAATTTTGAAAGTGAATTGAAACGCTTAGAAGCAGCAGGAGCTGACTATGCCCATATCGATGTCATGGATGGCCATTTTGTGCCCAATATCAGCTTTGGAGCTGGTGTCGTAGAGAGCATGCGTCCACATAGCAAGTTGGTCTTTGATTGCCACTTGATGGTCACCAATCCCGAACACCATATCGAAGAATTTGCCCGTGCAGGTGCTGATATCATCAGCATCCACGTAGAAGCAACTCCTCATATCCACGGAGCTCTTCAAAAAATTCGTCAAGCGGGTGTGAAGGCCAGTGTCGTGATCAACCCAGGGACTCCTGTAGACAGTATCAAACATGTCTTGAACTTGGTGGATCAAGTCTTGGTTATGACCGTTAATCCAGGATTCGGTGGCCAAGCCTTCTTGCCTGAAACCATGGACAAGGTGCGCGAATTAGCCGCTCTTCGTGAAGAAAAAGGTTTAGACTTTGATATCGAAGTCGATGGAGGAATTGATGGCCAAACTATTTCCCAAGCCAAAGAAGCTGGGGCCAATGTCTTTGTAGCAGGCTCTTATGTCTTTAATGGAGATGTCAATGAGCGCGTTCAAACGCTCCGAGATGCTGTAAATGGGTAACATCGCAATACTGGCAGGAGGTGACAGCACGCTCTTGCTAAGAGAGCATGACGCTTATGTAGGCGTTGATGGTGGCTGTTTGAAGTTACTGGAACAAGGTCTGCCTTTAGATATAGCTGTGGGGGATTTCGATTCTGTCTCTGAGACTGATTTGAATAAGATCCAAACCCAAGCCAAGCAGGTTGTTCAATCCATCCCTGAAAAGAACGATACGGATTTGGAATTGGCCTTGAAAGCGGTCTTTGAGGCCTATCCAGATGCTACTGTCACCGTTTATGGTGCCTTTGGCGGTCGCTTGGATCACTTCTTGTCCAATATCTTTTTGCCGACCGATCCAGACCTAGCTCCCTACATGGAGCAGATCCAATTAGTCGACGGTCAAAAATCGCTTGATCTACAGACCAGCTAGGTTGCCATGAGATTCAGCCAGATCCAGCCATGTCCTATGTTGGTTTTATGCCTGTCGGACAAGGCCACCTTGAGATCACAGGGCCAAGTATCCGCTCCATCAGGAGAATTATTTTTTTGAAGGCCATGTATGGCTCCAATGAATTTTTTTGGATCAACCGATTCAAGTGAGTCTTGACCGTGGCTATCTTGTCATTGTTTATAGTAAAGACAGAGGTTAATATGAATATCATTCTGCTTCTGATTGGCCTGCTCAATCTGAGGCCTCCTCATCTATTTCTTGCAACGGTCAGATGACACAAGACCGGCTTTACGAGAGATGCTGGAAGACCATGAGGATCATTTGACAGACCAGTTGGACTATCGTTTTTGAAAAAGAAAGACAAGCAAGCCAGATTGCCAATCAGCAGTTAGAGATCGCCCTGACAGATCGCTTAACCGAGATGCGAGTGGAGATCCACCAGCAGACGACGGCTCTGCGCGCTGAGATGAATGAGCACTTTACTAAAAAAATCGGGACAAAACAGATGAGCGCATGCGCCAGATCCAAGAGTCCAATGAAGTGCGGCTAGAACAGATGCGCCAAACGGTAGAAGAAAAAAATTGGAGAAAACCTTGCAGCACCGTTTGCAGACCTCCTTTGAGACGGTTTCAAAACAATTGGAGTCGGTCAACAAAGGGTTGGGAGAAATGCAGACGGTGGCGCGGGATGTCGGAACCCTTAATAAAGTTCTCTCCAATACCAAGACGCGTGGGATTATGGGCGAATTGCAACTGGGCCAAATTATTGAAGATATCTTGACCCCAGCCCAGTATGAGCGGGAGTTTGTCACCGTTCCCCAATCCAGTGAGCGCGTGGAGTATGCCATTAAGCTTCCAGGGCAAGGAGAGGAGCCAGTCTATCTGCCGATTGACTCTAAATTCCCACTGGAAGACTACTATCGTCTGGAAGAAGCTTATGAATCAGGAGAGAAAGAGGAGATCGAGCGTTACCGCAAGGCCCTTCTTGCTAGTATCAAGCGTTTTGCTAAGGATATCCAACAAAAATACCTCTTTCCACCAGCGACGACTAATTTCGGAATTCTCTTTTTGCCAACTGAAGGCCTCTATTCCGAAGTGGTTCGCAATCCAGAATTCTTCGATCGCTTGCGTCGGGACGAACAAATTTTAGTGGCTGGGCCAAGTACCTTATCAGCCCTCTTGAACTCCTTGTCTGTTGGCTTTAAAACGCTCAACATCCAAAAGAGTGCAGATGACATTAGCAAGGTGTTGGGATCGGTCAAATCAGAATTCCATAAGTTTGGAGGGATTCTGGCCAAGACTCAGCGCCATTTAAAGAATGCTTCCAATAATATTGATGATTTGCTAACCAGACGGACCAGTGCCATCGAGCGGACACTCCGCCAAATCGAAAGTGATGAGGACCTGCTGGGACTAGATGTATATATAGAAGATGGAGAAGATGATGGTCAAAATTAACCAAATGAAAAAAGATGAATTGTTCGAAGGATTCTATTTGATCAAGTCAGCAGAAGTGCGTCAAACGCGGGCCGGGAAAAACTACCTCGCCTTTGTCTTCCAGGATGAGACCGGTACAATCGAAGGTAAACTATGGGATGCCCAACCCCACAATGTAGAGAGTTTTATGGCTGGGCGCGTGGTCCATATGTCTGGACGTCGAGAAGTTTACAATAATACCCCGCAAGTCAATCAATTGAACATGCGTTTGCCACAAGCAGGAGAGCCTAACAATCCAGCAGACTTCAAGGAAAAACCACCAGTAGATCCCAAAGAATTGCATGAATACCTGTCAAACATGATTTTCAAAATTGAAAATCCAGTCTGGCAACGGATTGTCCGGGCCCTCTATGGGAAATATGAGAAAGAGTTTTATAGTTATCCAGCTGCTAAGACCAACCACCATGCCTTTGAAGCAGGCCTTGCTTATCATACAGCAACCATGGTCCGCTTGGCAGATAGTATCGGCGATATCTATCCTCAGTTGAATAAGAGCTTGCTCTTGCAGGGATTATGTTACACGATTTGGCCAAAGTGATCGAGTTGACGGGACCTGAAAATACAGAATACACTGTTCGGGGCAACCTCATCGGCCACATTGCACTCATCGATGAAGAAATCACCAAGGTCTTGCAAGACTTGAAGATTGATGATCAAAAAGAAGAAGTCATCGTCCTTCGCCATGTGATCTTGAGTCACCATGGTTTGCTCGAATACGGTAGTCCTGTTCGTCCAAAGATCATGGAAGCAGAGATTATTCATATGATCGACAATTTGGATGCAGAAATGATGATGATGACAACAGCACTTGGCTTAATTGGTCCTGGCGAAATGACCAATAAAATCTTTGCTATGGAAAATCGTTCCTTCTATAAACCGAATCTCGACTAGTAAAAACAGAGATAAATACGGGAATGATTCTGCCAAAAATGAAATAATCAGGAAAAAACGGCCTTCTGTAAATCAGAATGTTCGTTTTTTTTGCTTCTTATGGTATAATGATAGAAAAAACTACATGGTGAGAAAATGAAATTAAGAAGAAGTGAACGGATGGTTGTGATTTCTAATTACTTGATCAACCATCCCTATGAATTGACTAGCCTCAATACGTTTGCGGAAAAGTATGAATCTGCCAAGTCTTCCATCTCAGAAGATATCGTGATCATTAAGCGTGCGTTTGAAGAGATGGAAATCGGAAATATTGAGACCATTACAGGAGCTGGTGGAGGTGTTATCTTTACACCGTCTATCTCAGATCAAGAATCCAAAGAAATCGTCGAAGATCTTTGCAAGCAACTGTCTGAAAGTGATCGTATCCTTCCTGGTGGCTACATTTACCTGTCTGATCTTTTGAGCAATCCAAAGATTTGAATCGGATCGGCCGCATCATTGCCAAAGCCTTTCGAGATAAGAAAATTGATGCTGTCATGACCGTAGCAACCAAGGGAGTTCCTTTAGCGAATGCAGTGGCCAATGTCTTGAATGTTCCATTTGTCATTGTCCGTCGTGATTTGAAAATCACAGAAGGGTCAACCGTTAGTGTCAACTATGTTTCAGGCTCAAGTGGAGATCGCATTGAGAAAATGTTCCTTTCAAAACGGAGCCTAAAAGCAGGAAGCAGGGTCTTGATTGTCGATGACTTCCTTAAAGGTGGCGGAACGATTAACGGAATGGTCAGTCTCTTGGCTGAATTCGATTCTGAATTAGCAGGGGTAGCTGTCTTTGCGGATAATGCTGCAACCGACCGTGAATTCTTTGAACACAAATCCTTATTGCGCGTGACCAACATCGATGTAAAAGAAAATAAATTGAGTGTCGAAGTTGGGAATATCTTTGATTAAGAGCAACAAAGGAGGATCAAAAAGTGAAAAGAATTTTAGATCGATTTGATAATAGTCCTTTGTGGATTCGCTTGGTGACAGTTCTGTCTCTATCCTTTATTTTGGTAGCTGGCTTGTATACTGTTAAAAAGAATACAGCTGCTCAGGTAACGACAGAAATTCAACCTGCTAAAAAAACAGGTTCCCTTCCAGTGAAAAAGGAAACAAAGGAAGAAAAAGAAAAGAAGGAAGAAAAGAAAAATACAGAAGCTGCTGAAAAAGCAGTCGTTCAAATGGAAACAACTCCAAGTCAAGATTCTGTGAACGCTGCCCAGGCTGCTGTGAAGAAAGTCAAAGATGCAACTCAAAAGCAATCGCTTGAAGCCCGTATCCAATACATTGCTAACTATTATGGACTGACCTATGAGAGCGACACAGTGGCAACACAGCAGACTCAAACAGACGCTAATGCCAACACGAATGCGAACGCAAATACTAATGCTAATGCTGGAGTAGCTGGAGCCAATGCGACAGTTCAACCACAACAGCAACAACAGTATGCTCCGGCTGCAGATGCAGGGGCAGAAGAACCTGCTGAAGCTGGTCAATAATGAACTTTTTCGACTTCTTTAAAAAATAAAAAAACATCTTGCAATCAAAGTGCCGTCATGTTATAATAATAGACGGTACTTTTTACTTTTGGTCTCTCAAGAGTGTACAGGGACGTGCTGACAAATGTTGCAAAAGTACACACAGATGGTAGCTGTCACCAAGTGTACCATCACCAAAAATAAAAAATTTCACAGGAGAATGTAGATGCCTACAATTAACCAATTGGTTCGCAAACCGCGTAAATCAAAAGTAGAAAAATCTAAATCACCAGCTTTGAACGTTGGTTACAACAGTCATAAAAAAGTTCAAACAAACGTTTCTTCACCACAAAAACGTGGTGTTGCAACTCGTGTTGGAACAATGACACCTAAAAAACCTAACTCTGCCCTTCGTAAATTTGCCCGTGTACGTTTGAGCAACTTGATCGAAGTAACTGCTTATATCCCAGGTATCGGACACAACTTGCAAGAACACAGCGTGGTTCTTCTTCGTGGTGGACGTGTAAAGACCTTCCAGGGGTACGTTACCATATCGTCCGTGGAGCACTTGATACTGCAGGTGTAAACGATCGTAAACAAGGCCGTTCTAAATACGGTACTAAAAAACCAAAAGCATAAGGAAAGGGGATAAAGAAAAATGAGTCGTAAAAACCGTGCGCCTAAACGCGATGTATTGCCAGATCCGCTTTACAATTCACAATTAGTTACTCGTCTTATCAACCGCGTTATGCTTGATGGTAAACGTGGTACAGCTGCTTCAATCGTTTACGGAGCTTTCGAACAAATTAAAGAAGCTACTGGAAACGATGCTCTTGAAGTATTCGAAACAGCTATGGAAAACATCATGCCTGTACTTGAAGTACGTGCTCGCCGTGTCGGTGGTTCTAACTACCAAGTCCCAGTTGAAGTTCGTCCAGAACGTCGTACAACACTTGGACTTCGTTGGTTGGTAACAATCGCTCGTCAACGTGGTGAACACACAATGGTTGATCGTCTTGCAAAAGAAATCTTGGATGCAGCGAACAACACTGGTGCAGCTGTTAAGAAACGTGAAGATACTCACCGTATGGCTGAAGCTAACCGTGCATTCGCACACTTCCGCTGGTAAGATCATGATGCTAGGAACGCTAAGGATGCAAAGTGAAAATAGGAAACTGACGCAGTATTCGATGAATACAAGGAAGTTTATCTTTTTCACACAGCATCCCGTTCCGGCTCAAATCGGCTAACTAACTTTAGCCTGGGTTCAATTACGCTTCGTCAGCTCATGAACCCAATTCAACTCTTCTTACAAGTTGGAACCAAAACTTAGCATGAAAATACTGAGAACGGGTAGGTCCTGCCTATCCGTTTTTATTAAATCATGTTATAATAGAATATAGAAATAAAAAATATAGGAGAAACAAACCTCATGGCACGCGAATTTTCACTTGAAAAAACTCGTAATATCGGTATCATGGCTCACGTCGATGCTGGTAAAACAACTACAACTGAGCGTATCCTTTACTACACTGGTAAGATTCACAAAATCGGTGAAACTCACGAAGGTGCGTCACAAATGGACTGGATGGAGCAAGAGCAAGAACGTGGTATCACTATCACATCTGCCGCTACAACAGCTCAATGGAAAGACACTCGTGTAAACATCATCGACACACCAGGACACGTGGACTTCACTATCGAAGTTCAACGTTCACTCCGCGTTTTGGACGGTGCTGTAACCGTTCTTGACTCACAATCAGGTGTTGAGCCTCAAACTGAAACAGTTTGGCGTCAAGCAACTGAATACGGAGTTCCACGTATCGTATTCGCTAACAAGATGGATAAAATCGGTGCTGACTTCCTTTACTCAGTAAGCACACTTCATGACCGTCTTCAAGCAAACGCTCACCCAATTCAATTGCCAATCGGTGCTGAAGATGACTTCCGCGGAATCATTGACTTGATCAAGATGAAAGCTGAAATCTATACGAACGACCTTGGTACAGATATCCTTGAAGAAGATATTCCAGCTGAATACCTTGAACAAGCTCAAGAATACCGTGAAAAATTGGTTGAAGCAGTTGCTGAAACTGATGAAGACTTGATGATGAAATACCTTGAAGGTGAAGAAATCACTAACGAAGAATTGAAAGCTGGTATCCGTAAAGCTACAATCAACGTTGAGTTCTACCCAGTACTTTGTGGTTCTGCCTTCAAGAACAAAGGGGTTCAATTGATGTTGGATGCAGTCCTTGACTACCTTCCAAGCCCACTTGATATCCCTGCAATCAAGGGTGTAAACCCAGATACAGACGAAGAAGAAGAACGTCCAGCATCTGATGAAGAGCCATTTGCAGCTCTTGCCTTCAAGATCATGACTGACCCATTTGTAGGTCGTTTGACATTCTTCCGTGTTTACTCAGGTGTCTTGAACTCAGGTTCATACGTATTGAACACTTCTAAAGGTAAACGTGAACGTATCGGACGTATCCTTCAAATGCACGCCAACACTCGTAAAGAAATCGAAACAGTTTACTCTGGAGATATCGCTGCTGCCGTTGGTTTGAAAGATACTACAACTGGTGACTCATTGACAGATGAAAAAGCAAAAATCATCCTTGAATCAATCGAAGTTCCAGAACCAGTTATCCAATTGATGGTTGAGCCTAAATCTAAAGCAGACCAAGACAAGATGGGTATCGCCCTTCAAAAATTGGCTGAAGAAGATCCAACATTCCGCGTTGAAACAAACCCTGAAACTGGTGAAACAGTTATCTCTGGTATGGGTGAGTTGCACTTGGATGTCCTTGTTGACCGTATGAAACGTGAATTCAAGGTTGAAGCTAACGTTGGTGCTCCTCAAGTATCTTACCGTGAAACATTCCGCGCTTCTACACAAGCACGTGGATTCTTCAAACGTCAATCTGGTGGTAAAGGTCAGTTTGGTGATGTTTGGATCGAATTTACTCCAAACGAAGAAGGTAAAGGATTCGAGTTCGAAAATGCGATCGTCGGTGGTGTGGTTCCACGTGAATTCATCCCTGCAGTAGAAAAAGGACTTCAAGAATCTATGGCGAACGGTGTTCTTGCTGGTTACCCAATGGTTGACGTGAAAGCTAAGCTTTACGATGGTTCATACCACGATGTCGACTCATCTGAAACTGCCTTCAAGATCGCTGCATCTCTTGCGCTTAAAGAAGCTGCTAAGACTGCACAACCAGCTATCCTTGAACCAATGATGCTTGTAACCATCACAGTTCCTGAAGAAAACCTTGGGGATGTTATGGGTCACGTAACTGCTCGTCGTGGACGTGTAGATGGTATGGAAGCACATGGTGCAAGCCAAATCGTTCGTGCTTATGTGCCACTTGCTGAAATGTTCGGTTACGCTACTGTCCTTCGTTCTGCAACTCAAGGACGTGGTACCTTCATGATGGTATTTGACCACTACGAAGATGTACCAAAATCAGTACAAGAAGAAATCATTAAAAAAGCTAAAGGTGAAGCTTAATTTACCAAAGCTAAAAAACTCTTCCCACTTTGGGAAGAGTTTTTCTTTGTTCCAAAAGTGAGTACAAGTAAAATAGCGCTTTTCCTATCGATCAAGACTTTGTGAAAAACTTTAATAAAAGAGGTGGTGATCTATGATAAATCTTGCTTTTCGTTGGGAAATAGTTGCTTTTTAATGCAATAAAGTATATAATAGAGACTGTTAAAAGATGTTTGGCGCTGTGTCAAGTTACTCTTTTCACAAAAAATTTTTTTGATTTTCATAAGGAGGAAATCACGAATGGTAGTTAAAGTTGGTATTAACGGTTTCGGTCGTATCGGACGTCTTGCTTTCCGTCGTATCCAAAACGTAGAAGGTGTTGAAGTTACACGCATCAACGACCTTACAGATCCAGTTATGCTTGCACACTTGTTGAAATACGATACAACTCAAGGTCGTTTCGACGGTACTGTGGAAGTTAAAGAAGGTGGATTCGAAGTTAACGGTAAATTCGTTAAAGTTTCTGCTGAACGCGATCCAGAACAAATCGACTGGGCTAACGACGGTGTAGAAATCGTTCTTGAAGCAACTGGTTTCTTTGCTACTAAAGCAGCTGCTGAAAAACACTTGCATGCTGGTGGTGCTAAGAAAGTTGTTATCACTGCTCCTGGTGGATCAGATGTTAAAACAGTCGTATTTAACACTAACCACGATATTCTTGATGGTACTGAAACAGTTATCTCAGGTGCTTCATGTACTACAAACTGCTTGGCTCCAATGGCTAAAGCTCTTCAAGATAACTTCGGTGTTGTTCAAGGATTGATGACTACTATCCACGCTTACACTGGTGACCAAATGATCCTTGACGGTCCACACCGTAAAGGTGACCTTCGTCGTGCACGCGCTGGTGCTGCTAACATCGTTCCTAACTCAACTGGTGCTGCTAAAGCAATCGGTTTGGTTATCCCTGAATTGAACGGTAAATTGGACGGAGCTGCACAACGTGTTCCTGTTCCAACTGGATCAGTTACTGAATTGGTAGCAGTTCTTGAAAAAGAACGTTACTGTTGATGAAGTGAACGCAGCTATGAAAGCAGCTTCAAACGAATCATACGGTTACACTGAAGATCCAATCGTTTCTTCAGACGTTGTAGGTATGTCTTACGGATCATTGTTTGACGCAACTCAAACTAAAGTTATTGACGTTGACGGTAAACAATTGGTTAAAGTTGTTTCATGGTATGACAACGAAATGTCTTACACTGCACAACTTGTTCGTACTCTTGAATACTTCGCAAAAAAATTGCTAAATAATTCATGCGTATGATGAGAGGAGGGAAAACCTCCTCTTTTTTTGTACTTTTTTTAGGGCTTTCTCATCATATTATAGGAATTGATAAAATAGATTGACAGTGCTAAATAGATTAGGGTATCCTATTCTTGATTGGAGATTTCTAATACAAGAAAATGAAAGCGATTACAGGTCGTGGAGAAAGGAGCCAATGGAAATCGCTCAAGAAAAAGAAAAAAACCATACAAGGAGGTCAAGATGAAAGGTCATCTATTTGAAAAGAAAGAACGATTTAGTATACGAAAATTCAGTGTGGGAGTTTGCTCCGCATTGATTGGGTTAGCATTTTTTTAGGAACAGGCGCTGTCTCTGCAGATGAGACGGTTTCTACTAGTGAACAACCCTTTGGAAACCTCTTCAGTAGCGACTGAAGAGGTTAATCATCTAGTGAGAGAAGCTGGCGTCTATACTGCAGATGCGGCACTTCCCTACGGCTGATCCTGCTAAAACCGGCCAGCAGAAGCGGTCGCTCCAGAGACTAGTCCCTACAAGTACAGAAGCTAGCTCGACAACTACAGATCATCCAGCTGTTTCAGAGACTGAAAAACCGAAAAGCTACTGCTGAAAAAGTGGCTGATTTACCAACCAATGAAGAAAAACAATTAAGACCCAAAGAAGTTAAGTTCGATACCTGGGACGATCTCTTGAAGTGGGAACCAGGAAAACGAGTGGATGACGATATGAACAGAGCAAGCGTCCCACTTGCGAGTCGTTTTCAAGGGAAACAAATTAATGAACAAGCCAACCCTGAAGCGAAGATCCAAGCACTGTCAAACATGAACTCCAAAGCCAAGGATCATGCGTCTGTCGGCGGGGAAGAGTTTAAAGGCCTATGCTTTTGATTACTGGCAATATTTGGACTCCATGGTCTTTTTGGGAAGGGCTGGTTCCATCAGCAGATGTGATCGATGCTGCCCACCGAAATGGGGTTCCTATTTATGGAACAATCTTTTTATAACTGGTCTAGCAGCATCAAGGATCAAGAACATTTTGCAGAAACCTTGAAAGAAGATAGTGAAGGCTCTAAAAACTTTCCCGATCGCTCGTAAATTAGTCGAACTTGCTAAGTACTATGGCTTTGATGGTTACTTTATCAACCAAGAAACGACTGGAAATCTTGTAGAACCATTGGGTCCAAAAATTGAGAGATTTTCTTCTTTATACCAAGGAATATGCGAAAAGTCTGAACTATCCGATTAAGTATTCCTGGTATGATGCTATGACCTATGAATATGGCCGTTACCATGAGAATGCGCTGGGAGAATACAACTACAATTTCATGCAGCCAGAAAATGGGGAAAATCCAGTGGATACCTTCTTTGCTAACTTTAACTGGGGCAAATCAGAAGTGGATTATTCGATCAGCACAGCTAAATGGATTCATCGGAATCCTTATGATGTTCTAGCTGGACTCGAGCTCCAAAAAGGAGGCTCTTATAAGACTAATGTAGACTGGAATGCCATTTTTAGATGAACATGGCAAGTTGCGTCTATCTCTTGGTCTTTATGCACCTGATACCATTACAGGGCTAGGAAAGACTGGAGAAGGTTACCATACCCATGAAGATCTATTCTGGACAGGTTTCCAAGGAGATCCGACTAAAGGAAAACCAGCAGACCAATCTTGGTACGGGATGTCCAATCTAGTAGTGGACAAAACTCCTATTACAAGTGAAAATTTCAATACTTCCTTCAATACTGGACACGGAAAACACTGGTTTGTGGATGGCAAGATTTCTAAAGAAGGGGAGTGGAACTACCGTTCTGTTTCTGGCTACCTTCCAACCTGGCGTTGGTGGGTAGAGCATAGTGAAGATAGTGCGCCATTGAAAGGTCGTTATGATTTTGATCAAGCTTACAATGGAGGAAATTCTCTAGCTTTTGAAGGAGATTTAAAAGCCAATAGCAGTCAAAATGTCATGCTCTATTCGACCAAGATTCCTGTGACAGAAACTACAAAATTGAGCGTCAGTCATAAAGGTGGGATCGGAGCAGCTGCCTGGGTAGCTGTTGCCACCAAAGAAGACTACTCTGAATACGAATGGAAAGAATTGACACCGAGTGCGGATTGGTCTACTCAAACCTTTGATTTGGGAAGTTTGGCTGGCAAGACCATTTATGCTGTGAAGATGTTCTTTGACCATGATACGGATGTTAAAGACTACAAATTTAATCTCGGCCAATTGTCGATTACTTCAAACCAAGAGAAACCAGCTACTCCAGCAGAAGTATCCGTTCGAGCAAAACGCCTACAAAATGCGCAAGAAGCAGAAGCAGTCCTTAATTTTAAAGGGGTAGCAGATGCGGATTATTATGAAGTCTATGAAAAAGATGGCGACAACTGGCGTCTCTTAACAGGTTCTTCTGCAACAACCGTCTATCTACCAAAAGTTAGCCGTTCAGCAAGTGCTGAAGGAACGACTCAGGACCTCAAGGTTGTGGCAGTTGGGAAGAACGGCCAACGTTCAGATGCAGGAACTGTGGCCTTTGATTGGGGTATGACCGTGTCAGATACCAATCTTCCAAAAGCCCTAGCACCAAACGTGGTCATCGGAGCCAAAGTGATCGGTTCGAGCTTCCCAGATGCGGATGGTAGTGAAGGCATCGAGGGATGTTAAATGGGTACCATTACCAGTCTTTCAGATAAATGGTCTTCTGCTCAATTGAGTGGAACCGTCGATATCCGCTTGACACAACCTCGGACCATTGTTCGTTGGGTCATGGACCATGCTGGTGCTGGTGGAGAATCTGTCGATGATGGCAAGATGAATACCCGTGACTTCGACCTTTACTACAAGGACGAAGCGGGTGAATGGAAAGCTCGCTAAGGAAGTTCGTGGCAATAAAGCCCATGTATCTGACATTACACTTGATCATCCGATCAAGGCTCAAGACTGGCGTCTCCATGTCATTACAGCAGATAACGGCACCCCATGGCAAGCCATCCGGATTTACAACTGGAAGATGTATGAAAGTCTGGATACGGAAACGGTCAACATCCCGATGAAACATGCTGCAGCGCAAAACTTAGGTAATCATTTTGTCCAAGTCGGTTTCAAAGATGTTCCGGCCAATACTACTCTGACTCTTTATGCCGATAAAGAAGCCACTAGTCCAATTGCGACCATGACAGCCGATCAAGCTGGAAATCTCATCTTTAAACCACTGGCTTTTGAATCAACCCCATCTCTTCTCTACTATCGTGCGCAAGAACCTGGCAAAGATATCAGTAATGTTCTAGCGATCGAAGTTCCAAAGAATGATAAAGAAATTGCGGGACTCCAATTTGAAGATGGATTGACCAAGAAGGTCTACCGGGAAGGCGATGCCCTTTCCTTGAAAAGGGCGACTCTCCGCGTTCATTATAAAGATGGCCAAGCAGATCAACTGGTCAACCTCACCAACTCAGGTGTAGAGATTCATGGATTTGACAGTAGCAAGCTGGGAGAACAACACCTAGAAGTTTCTTACCTTGGTCAGAAATTAGATAAGACTCTCACTGTTTTTGTGGTCAGTGCAGAGGAAGCAGGTGAAAAAGCAGTTGCTGGTCTAGAATTGACCGACAAACCAAAAGTGGAATATATTGTCGGAGAAGCATTGGAGAAAGAAGGTGGACGCTTTACAGTCGTCTTTGAAGATGAAACGACCGAAACGCATGCCTTGACAGATGAAGGTGTGGAAGTAACTGGCTTTGATACGACCAAGGAAGGCCGTCAAACCATCACTGTCCATTACAAAGGAGCTAGCACAAGCTTTGATGTCCTCGTCAATCCAAAACCAGCTCTCAACGATGAATACCTCAAGCAAAAATTGGCTGAAGCTGAAGCTGCAAAAGCCAAAGTAGACTTTACTTTTGCGACTCCTGAAGTCAAAGAAGCCTTGCTGGCTGGAATGGCTGCTTCTGAAAAAGTCTTGAAAGAGCATGATACCAGCACACAAGATCAAGTCAATGAACAGTTGAACCAATTGACCGCTCTCTTGAAAGCCTTGGATGGTCAAGCTAATCTAACAAAAGAAAAAGAAGCTCTTTCTGCTCTGACAGATGAAGCGACCGCTCTATTAGCAAGCAAGCCAAATCACCCTTCTGGTGACGCTTTGCAGGCACTGGTTGAGAAAAAAATAAAGAACTCCTAGACTTCTTCAGAGCTCACTCCTGAAGCGCTTGAAACAGCTAAGACAGGTCTAGAGACCTTGATTGCGCTCCTGAAAGAAGATAAGCCAGCGGTCTTTGTAGACCCTGCGACTGGAGTCGAAGTTCAATTCTCCAACTTAGAGCCAACCGTTGTCAAAGGACTAAAAGTCGCAAAAGTTGAAGCCAATCAGGTAGAAAAAGAAGAGCTGAAGGGCCGAGAAGGAATCGTCTTTGATATTGAAGGCGTGGATGCAAGCGGTCAGGATGTCGATACCCACCATCCATCCCTTGTGAAAATCCCTGTGGATAAGGATAAAGAAGTGGAGCAAGTTCTCTTCTTCCCAGAAGGTCAAGCTCCTCAATCCTTGGCCTTTGAGAGAGTTGGAGATGTAGTCATCTTTACAGCTCCTCACTTTACTCACTATGCGATTGTCTATAAGCCAGCACAAACGGAAGGACCAGATCAACCGATCCAACCAGAGGAACCGGCTAAACCTGATCAGCCTGTTCAACCAGCTCAACCAAATCAACCAGTCCAACCAGCTGCCCCAGTGACTCCGGATCCAGCTAATCCATTGAAGCCTACAGAGTCTTCTCAAGTGGATCAGTTGGCCCCAACGACTTCTACTCAAGCGGGTCATCAAGAGGAAGAACACAAGGATATGGTCGATCAAGAGATCCATCAGTTGTTAAGTGCCCACCAAGGAGCGAACTCACAGCCAACAGTTCAGCAAGAAACAAAAGATGCCAGCAAAGAAAGTCAATCGGAACACTTGCCAAATACGGCAAGCCTAGAAGCTTCCTTTGCAGCTGAAGCTGTTCTCCTAGCAGCCTTAGGCGGCTTCCTCTTGGCTGGTAAGAAGAAAGAAGAGTAAGTCTTTTACAGGATTCTTTTCGTTCACTTTAAAAAGTCACTCTCAAAAAAACCTCTCTGGTGAAAACCAGAGAGGTTTGATCTTGTATCTAGAAGTGTCGTTCGGATCCTGTGAATTAGAGGGGAAAAAGCATTGGATTTTTTTCTACCTCTTTTTACAGCTTTTTGTGATATAATTATCATGTATTAAAAAAAGAAGGAGTCATATCTAATGGCAAAATTGACTGTTAAAGACGTTGACTTGAAAGGGAAAAAAAGTTCTCGTTCGTGTTGACTTCAACGTTCCTGTAAAAAGATGGCGTGATCACTAACGATAACCGTATCACTGCAGCTCTTCCAACTATCAAGTACATCCTTGAACAAGGTGGACGTGCAATCCTCTTCTCTCACCTTGGACGTGTAAAAGAAGAAGCAGATAAAGAAGGTAAATCACTTGCTCCTGTAGCTGCTGACTTGGCTGCTAAATTGGGTCAAGAAGTTAAATTTATCCCAGGTGTTACACGTGGTGCTGAATTGGAAGCAGCTGTTAACGCTCTTGAAGATGGACAAGTTCTCTTGGTTGAAAAACACTCGTTTTCGAAGATGTTGATGGCAAGAAAGAATCTAAAAAAACGATCCTGAACTTGGTAAATACTGGGCATCACTTGGAGATGGTATCTTCGTAAACGATGCATTTGGTACTGCTCACCGTGCACACGCATCTAACGTTGGTATCTCTGCAAACGTTGATAAAGCTGTTGCTGGATTCCTTCTTGAAAAACGAAATTGCTTACATCAAAGAAGCAGTTGAAGCTCCAGAACGTCCATTCGTAGCTATCCTTGGTGGATCTAAAGTATCTGACAAGATCGGTGTTATCGAAAAACTTGCTTGAAAAAAAGCTGATAAAGTTCTTATCGGTGGTGGGATGACTTACACATTCTACAAAGCACAAGGTATCGAAATCGGTAACTCACTTGTAGAAGAAGATAAATTGGATGTGGCGAAAGCTCTTCTTGAAAAAAATCAAACGGCAAATTGATCTTGCCAGTTGACTCAAAAAGAAGCGAACGCATTTGCTGACTACACTGAAGTGAAAGACACTGAAGGTGAAGCAGTAGATCCAGGATTCCTTGGTCTTGATATCGGTCCCTAAATCAATCGCTAAATTCGACCAAGAATTGACTGGTGCGAAAAACAGTTGTATGGAACGGACCTATGGGTGTATTTGAAAACCCTGACTTCCAAGCTGGTACAATCGGTGTGATGGACGCTATCGTGAAACAACCAGGCGTTAAATCAATCATCGGTGGTGGTGACTCAGCAGCTGCATGCGATCAACCTTGGCCGTGCAGACAAATTCTCATGGATCTCTACTGGTGGTGGTGCTTCTATGGAACTCCTTGAAGGTAAAGAACTTCCAGGATTGGCTGCTCTTACAGACAAATAATCTAAATAGAATGAAAAGAGGCTGGGACAAAAGTCCCTAGCCTCTCAATTATTTTTTTGGATTGTCGAGCAAGACGCAGTGGTTGAGTGGGTTTCTACTACGCTGATTTCATCAGCTTTTACAGCCCCTACTCAACTGTGCGGAGGTGGGACGACGAAATCGAATTCTAACGAATTACCGATTTCTGTCCCACTCTTTTTTTCTTTCTATTGATAACTGTTCTCTCCTTTCTGAAAAATATGGTAGAATAATAGAAATAGAAAGATAGGTGACCATGGATTACTTTAAACGACACAAATTTGATTGGTCCAAATTCCGTTTGGGGATGAGAACCTTTAAAACAGGGATTGCCGTTTTTATTGTACTACTTATTTTTGGAATATTTGGCTGGCGAGGCCTTCAGATCGGGACTTTGACAGCTGTTTTTAGTTTGAGGGAAGACTTTGATAAGAGTGTCCACTTCGGGGCTTCGCGTGTCATGGGCAACAGTATCGGAGGTTTTTTTATGCTGTATTGTTCTTCCTTTTAAAAACGCTCTTTCATGGGGCGTATTGGGTGACTCTGATATTTTTGTACCCATTGCGACCATGTTAACCATTATGACAAATGTCGCTATGAATAACAAAGCAGGAATTATCGGAGGAGTTTCGGCAATGCTGATCATTACCCTCTCGATTCCTAACGGAGAAACCTTCTTGTATGTTTTTTTGCCCGAATATTTGAGACCTTTATTGGCGTTTTTCGTTGCGATTTTTGGTCAATTCGGATGTGGATCGCATTCGCGATTTTTCTCAAGAAACACAAAAAAACCTATGTAAGATTATATAACATTTAATCTTGACATAGATTTTTCGATATAATAGAATAGAAAGAGGAATGGTATGAAGGAAAAGGAATTACGACGCTCGCTGGCAGTCTTTCCGATTGGAAGTGTTATGAAGCTGACCGACTTGACAGCTCGCCAGATTCGTTATTATGAAGATCAGGGATTGATTTCTCCTGATCGGACAGAAGGCAATCGCCGCATGTATTCGTTGGACGATATGGACCGCCTGCTTGAGATCAAAGATTATATCTCAGATGGCTTCAATATTGCGGATATTAAGAAGAAATATGCGGAAAAAAAGAGCAAGAGCAAAACCAAGGTTGTCAGTCAAGAAGAGATCCGTAAGGCTCTTCATCGTGACATTCTTCAGCAAAGTCGCTTCACATCTTCCCCATCGCCATATGGTCAATTTCGTTGATCATTTCATAAGCTTGTAATCTATTTTTAAGGAGACAAAAAAATGTCAATTACTGCTGCAGATATTCGCCGTGAAGTAAAAAGAAAAAAATGTTACTTTTTATTCGCTTGATGTTCTCTGATATTTTTGGGAACTATGAAGAACGTCGAAATTCCAGCTACCGATGAGCAACTGGACAAGGTTCTTTCAAATAAAGCCATGTTTGATGGTTCTTCTATCGAAGGATTTGTCCGTATCAACGAGTCAGATATGTATCTTTACCCAGATTTGGATACATGGACAGTCTTCCCTTGGGGAGATGAAAAATGGTAGCGTAGCTGGCTTTGATCTGTGATGTCTATACGACAGAAGGAGAACCATTTGCAGGAGACCCACGTGGCAACTTGAAACGTGCCCTTCGTCATATGGAAGAACTTGGATTCAAATCCTTTAACCTTGGTCCAGAACCAGAATTCTTCCTCTTCAAGTTGGACGAAAATGGAGATCCAACTCTTGAAGTAAACGACAAAGGTGGCTATTTTGACTTGGCTCCAACAGACCTTGCAGATAACACTCGTCGTGAAATCGTCAATGTCTTGACCAAGATGGGCTTTGAAGTAGAAGCCAGTCACCACGAAGTAGCCGTTGGTCAGCATGAAATCGACTTTAAGTATGACGAAGTGCTTCGCGCTTGTGACAAGATCCAAATCTTTAAACTCGTTGTGAAAACTATCGCTCGTAAACACGGTTTGTATGCAACCTTTATGGCCAAAACCAAAAATTTGGAATTGCCGGATCAGGTATGCACTGTAATATGTCTCTCTTTGACCAAGATGGCAACAATGCCTTCTTTGATCCAGAAGATCCAAAGGGCATGCAATTGTCAGAAACAGCTTATCACTTCTTGGGTGGCTTGATCAAGCATGCCTACAACTTTACAGCGGTGACCAACCCAACCGTCAACTCTTATAAACGTTTGGTTCCTGGATATGAAGCACCTGTTTATATCGCTTGGGCAGGCCGCAACCGTTCCCCATTGGTACGTGTGCCAGCATCACGTGGTATGGGAACTCGTTTGGAATTACGCTCCGTAGACCCAATGGCCAATCCTTATGTAGCCTTGGCAGTCTTGCTTGAAGTCGGCCTTCACGGTATTGAAAATAAAATCGAAGCACCTGCTCCGATCGAAGAAAATATCTATGTGATGACACCGGAAGAACGTAGAGCAGCTGGAATCACAGATCTCCCTTCTACCCTTCACAATGCCTTGAAAGCCTTGACAGAAGACGAAGTGGTGAAAGCTGCCTTGGGTGAACACATCTACACCAGCTTCCTTGAAGCCAAAACGAATCGAATGGGCAAGCTATGCGACTTTCGTATCTCAATGGGAAGTAGACAACTATTTAGATCTTTATTAAGAAACAAGAGTAAAGAGGCTGGGACAAAAAGTCCTAGCCTCTCAATTATTTTTTTGGATTGTCGAGCAAGACGCAGTGGTTGAGTGGGGCTCTACTACGCTGATTTCATCAGCTTTTACAGCCCCTACTCAACTGTGCGGAGGTGGGACGACGAAATCGAATTCTAACGAATTACCGATTTCTGTCCCACTCTCTTTTGATCCTCAAAAAGTCATTATAAAACCAGTTGAAACAGTGGTCTCAACTGGTTGTTTTGTTAATTTTCGTCATCTGGTGTGAGAATCATTGGGATAATGATAGGTTCACGTTCCGTGCTCTCGTATAAGAATGGGCGAAGGGCATTGACAATCGCACCATTGACGGTTTGGATATTGGCATCTTTGTTCTTCAAGGCGATACGAATAGCATTGAAGAGGATGCGTTGGCTTTTCACGGATCAGATCTCCTGATTCACGCATGTAGATAAAACCACGGCTCAAGATGTCTGGTCCAGCCAGGATCATCTTCGATTTGAAGTCGACAGTCGCAACGGCAAGCACGACACCGTCTTCAGAAAGGTCTCTCCGGTCACGAAGGACAGCAGCCCCGATTTCACCGATGCGGTTTCCATCGACATAGATATCTTGAGCATTGAAGCTTCCTGCGATCCGAGCAGAGTTGGCTGTAGAGCGAGGACATCACCATTACTCATGATGAAGATATTGTCTTTTTCCACTCCGCAATCACGCGCAAGTCCTGCGTGGATCTTCTGCATCCGGTATTCACCATGGACAGGCATGAAGTATTTTGGTTTGATCAAGCGGAGCATAAGTTTTTGTTCTTGTTGCCCCCCGTGTCCAGAAGTATGGATGTTGTTGATCTTCCCGTGAATGACATCGACACCCGCTTCAGAAATCGTATTGATCAATTTATTCACACTGGTTGTATTTCCAGGAATCGGACTAGAAGAGAAGATCACGGTATCTCCTGGTTGGAGTTGCACTTGGCGGTGCGTTCCGTTGGCAATCCGAGAGAGGGCTGCCATTGGCTCTCCTTGGCTTCCTGTACACATGATCAGGATTTCATTAGCCGCATAGTCTTTGATCTCATTTGGCTCGATAATGGTTCCAGCAGGGACCTTGATGTAGCCAAGCTCGATTCCATTGACGATGGCTTTTTTTCCATCGAGCGTCCAAAGACGACGATCTTACGACCGGTCTTAACAGCGGCCTCAGCAGCTTGTTGGAGACGGAAGATATTCGAAGCAAAGGAGGCAAAAGATGATGCGCCCATGGATGCCTTCGATGATCTTCATGATGGATTGGCCAACCACTTTTTCAGAGTTAGTAAAGGTTGGGATTTCCGCGTTGGTTGAGTCTGAGAGCAGACAGAGAACGCCTTCTTCTCCAAGGGCCGCCATACGATGGAGGTCAGCCGGTTCTCCAACAGGTGTGAAGTCAAATTTGAAGTCTCCGGTACAGACAATCTTTCCTTGAGGGGTGTGAATCACAATCCCTAAAGGTTCTGGAATCGAGTGAGTCGTACGGAAGAAGGTTGCTTTAAGATTTTTAAATTGAAGCTCAGTGTTTTGGTTGATTTCGTAGAGTTTGGCATCACGAAGAAGACCGTGCTCTTCTAATTTTCCACGGATCAAGGCAAGCGCCAAAGGTCCAGCGTAGATAGGGACATTGGCTTGCTTCAAAAGGAAAGGAATCCCACCGATGTGGTCTTCGTGTCCGTGGGTAATGAGGACCGCTTTGACGCGATCGATATTGTCAACGATATAAGAGTAATCTGGGATTACATAGTCGATCCCAAGGAGGTCATCTTCTGGAAATTTGATCCCGGCATCGACAATGATGATTTCATCTTGGTATTCGATCCCGTAGGTATTTTTTTCCCGATTTCTCCAAGTCCACCAATGGCAAATACACCAACTTCTTCAGGTTTTTAAGGTATAAGCCATGGATTAGTACTCCGTTAGTTCAAAAGCACCTGACTCTTTTCTCGTAAGCAAGGTGTTGCTCAGAAAGTGGTGTGATAAATTCAATGTTGAAATCTGTGTTTGCTTCAACCAATTGACGAGCTTGGATGCGTCCTTCGCGTTCATTTGGTGCATCAATATCGAGATAAAGTGCATGCGTGGTTTCACGACGAGGGTTGCGGTCTTTTGTTTCCTGATAAAAAAAACTTTGTAAATCATGAAGTAATTTTTCCTTTCATTATTTCGGTCTATTTGTTAGCTACGAAGGAGTGCAATCACTAGAGTTTCCTACTCGCAACTAGTGGACCTGATTCGATACAATTAATTATCATTATATCATAAATTTGCCTGTAAGTAAAAGATGCAAGCGAACTGTTGGTAGACGGAAGTTTTATAGAAGAATGGTATGTAAGGAAGCAAGCAGACGAATTCAACACGTTAAAGAAATAGGAAAACATCTTTTTCGTGTTCGGTTTTTGAAGAAAGTTATGGATATCTTGTAAAAATTATGTATACGTTATAAAGATGCCAATGGAGTCGTTTCTAAAATCAGACATCCAACTTCAAATGTATTGAAATCTATTTTTAGAAGATGGATCTGGGATTGTCGTTCGCTCAAGTGGAACAGAAGCAAAAATCAAGTTCTATATCAGTGCAAAAATCTGATAGCAAAGCTACTGTAAAAGAAAAAGTAGCAGCGTTAGAAGCCAATGTAAAAAAATTATAATAATCAATGAAATAAGCACATTCACGACGGTGGGTTGCTTTTTCGATGTACGTAGTTCTTTGATATAACTGGAATTTTTAGGAAATTATTTTGAAGGCCAAAGGATTGTGGTATAATAATCATAAGTAATCGTGAAATAATTCTCTATAAGAGTGGAGAGGAGCATTTATGAATAAAGAAACAAAACGATTTTTAGTGGGGAGTGTGGTAATTCTATCATTGGTAGTGGCAGGATGTTCACAGTCTAAAACAACACCAGAATCAGCAAAGGAAACAACCGAAGCGAAAACGACGAAACAAGCAGTAGTCGAATATACAACAGATAGTAAAAATCCAGCAGCATCTTTTGACTGGAATGCAAAAGTCGCACCAATGACGAAATACGAACAAACTTTTGTCGAAACAAATGGTGGTAAAACAGTTACGAAGAAATTGGATGGTGTACAAAAAGCAGTAGATGCCTTGAATGAAAAGAAAAAGAGCATCACTGACAAAAAAGTTAAAGAAGCTTTAAAACTTGTAGATGCAGTTTTTGTAAATCAAGAAAACTTTGATGTGTTACTAAAAGCAACAGGGACATCAAGCCAAGAAGAATTCTTCACACGTATTTGGAATGATTACATGGTGAACTTCTTGAAGGAAGCACGCCCAACATATACAAATGACGGGGAAGTGGAGTATCAAGGAGTGAAGTATCCAATTAAAGTCTACGGCCCAATGTACTTAAAGGTAAATACGAATGCCTTAGGAAGAGCTGCGGCCTATACGCTTGAAGATTATAAAGTGGAAGGTGATACAGTATACTTGAAATTAAAAGCACCACGTGTTGACACTTACCAATATGAAGTACAAGCAAGCTATCAAACAAATAATAAAGCGTTCTTTGAGGGGATGCTTCAAGATGCACAAAAAGTCGGGCAAACAGACTTTACAAAAGCGCTCTTGTACAAATTTATTTACCGATTAGCAGCCGTTGGATTTAGAGGAGATGGCTATGTCAACTTAGAAGGAATGGATTATTACGATAAAAACAATCACTATTTAGCGATTAAGGTAGACGATAAAGGTAATGCAACTATTGATGATAAGAACTTGGTGAACCTTCTACAAATCGATTTGAAGCCAGCAAATGAAGCTAATAAAGCAAAATTTGAATAAGAAAAATGATCATAAAGCTCCTACAATAGTGGGGGCTTTTTTATGCTTGGAAGAAATGTTGTAAAAGGGGAAACAATATGTTACAATGAAATTATATTCTACATTGTGATGAAGTACACAAGTTATAAAGAAAAAGAGGAGAAGTTTATGAAGAAAGAAATAAAACGCTTTTTTTATTAGGAGGTACTGCGCTATTATCACTATTAGTAGCAGGTTGCTCAAAAACAAAAACAGATAATGAAACTAGTCAAGTAAAGACAACTAAATCTTCAACAAAAAAGAAAACACCATCCATTAGCGAGTATAAAACTGACAGCAAAAATCCAGGTGCTGCATTCGACTGGAACTTAGTAGGAGCAGGGTTAAAAGACTATAAACGAGAATTTTATGACATAGAAGGAAAGAGAGTTATTAAGTTGACTGCGTCAGTATTAGACGCAGTTGGGAATCTGCAAAAAACAAAGAGTGAGATTACAGATAGCAAAGTCCTTGCTGCGTTAAAATTATTAGATGCTGTATATGTAGACCAATCAAATATTGGAGATTTAGTCCAAGCTGCGGGAGTATCCAATCAGAAGGAACTCTATGAAAAAATTTGGAACGAGTATATGATTGAAGATATTACTAAAAATCATCCAACATTCAATAACGATGCGACCGCCGAATTAGATGGTGTCACTTATCCAATTAAGGTTTACGGACCAATGAAGCTAAAAATTTATACGAACTCACTGGCTCAAGCAGGTGCATATGAATTACTCAATTATAAAGTTGAAGGCGATATGGTGTACTTGAAGTATAATGCTCCTAGCATGGAAGGAGATACGCAAGTTCATTATTCAAAAGAACAAAAGAATAATCAGGCTTTCCTTAACGAAATTAAGGAAGAAACAGAAAAATCATCTGGACAAGATTATAATAAGAACCTGATTATGAGAACTATTTTCACTTTAGCAACTGTACAATTTAAAGGGGATGGATCGTTTGGCGTCGAAGGAAGTGGAGAATTTCACGTTAGTGGCCCTTATTATCTAGCTGTTAAAGTTGATGAAAATGGAAAAACAAGTATTGATCTTACCAATTTACTTGCTCTCATTCAAATTCACTCTAAGTCAGCCACTGAGGCGAATGAAGTAAAATTTCAAAAAAATCAATAATCGAAAAACCGGTACCCTCATTTAGGACCGGTTTTATTGGATCTATCCTTACCAAGATTATTTCAAAATAACTTGTTTATTTAAGGCACAATGATTGCATGTAATCGTAAAAAATCTCTCTATGTTCTGAAACTCCACTCTTGTTTCGTCTTGCCCTGATTCGGTACAATTAGTAGTCATTTACAAGTAAAGTTGGAAGCGGATCTGATGGCAGAAGGGAGGGCTTTTATAGAAGGAATAGGGAGAGAAACCTTCCTCTACCGTTTAGTGCCTAATTGTAGTATAATATAATCCAGTTCAAGAGGAGTAGGGAAATGAAATTATTAGCATTTGATACCTCGAGTAAGGCTCTTTCTGTAGCGATTTTTAGAAGATGAGACTCTACTTGCAGAAACAACATTAACTATTAAAAAAAAATCATAGTATCACCTTGATGCCGGTCATCGATTTTTTGATGCAACAAGTCGACTTGACACCCAAGGACTTGGACCGCATCGTGGTGGCAGAAGGTCCTGGGAGCTACACTGGGCTGCGCATTGCAGTCGCAACCGCAAAGACCTTGGCTCATACTTTAGGGATTGAATTGGTCGGGGTTTCGAGCCTCTTAGCCCTAGTGCCAGATGATCTAGAAGGTTTGGTAGTTCCTGTCATGGATGCCCGTCGGAACAACGTTTATGCAGGTTTTTACCAAGATGATCAGCTGGTCGCACCAGAAGGGCATTTTCCATTTGAGGAAGTCCTAGAGCGTGCAGCGACCAGTGAGCAGGTCACCTTTGTCGGAGAAGTCACGGCCTTTAAGGAGCAGATTGCCTCTAGCCTGCCAAGTGCTACTTGCTCTGAAACGCTGCCGGATGTAGTGAAAATCGGACGTCTCGGCCTCAAACAAGCGCCTGCTAGCCTCCATGATTTTGTCCCTCATTATCTCAAACGGGTCGAAGCAGAGGAAAATTGGCTCAAAGACCACACGGAAACAACGACCTCTTACATCAAGCGCCTATGATGAAAGGAACAATCAGGAAAGGGAGCGTCCAGGATGCGGTTGCCATTCTCGCTGTCATGGAAGATGTCTATGAAGCTAGTCCCTGGAAGTTGGAGCAGATTGAAGCTGATTTAGAGCAGGAATCGATTTTCTATTTCCTAGCTGTGGATGAAGGACAAGTCCTTGGTTTTGTTGCCATTCAAGAGACTCTCTATGAAGCAGAAGTCTTACAGATTGCGGTCAAGTGTGCCTTTCAAGGCCAAGGCCTAGCTCAGCAGTTACTTGCGCAGTTGCCGGACCAAAAAGAGATTTTCTTAGAAGTGCGCGTGTCCAATCTACCGGCCCAAGGCCTATACAAAAAAATGCACTTTGAAGAAATTGCACGGAGGAAAAACTACTATCACGATCCCATAGAGGATGCCGTGATCATGAAGAGGAACCCGAATGAAAGATAGATATATTTTGGCTTTTGAGACATCGTGTGATGAGACCAGCGTGGCTGTCTTGAAAAATGACGACCAACTCTTGTCCAATGTCATTGCCAGTCAAATCGAAAGTCACAAGCGTTTTGGTGGGGTGGTGCCTGAGGTAGCCTCTCGTCACCATGTGGAAGTCATCACCGCTTGTATTGAAGAAGCCTTAGAAGAAGCCGGCATCACAGAAGCCGATGTCACAGCTGTGGCGGTTACCTACGGTCCAGGCCTAGTTGGAGCTCTTTTAGTCGGCCTAGCAGCGGCCAAGGCCTTTGCCTGGGCGCATGGACTCCCTTTGATTCCTGTCAATCATATGGCTGGGCACTTGATGGCCGCTCAAAGCGTCGAGCCCTTAGAGTTTCCGCTTTTGGCCTTGTTGGTGAGTGGAGGACATACCGAGCTCGTCTACGTTAGTGAAGCTGGTGATTATAAGATCGTCGGAGAGACCCGTGATGATGCTGTCGGAGAAGCTTATGACAAGGTCGGGCGCGTGATGGGCTTGACCTATCCAGCAGGACGTGAGATTGATCAGCTGGCCCACCAAGGGGCTGATATCTATGATTTCCCTCGGGCCATGATCAAGGAAGACAATCTGGAATTCTCCTTTTCAGGACTCAAATCTGCCTTTATCAATCTGCACCATAATGCCGAGCAAAAAGGAGAAAGTCTTTCCAATGCAGACCTTTCAGCGAGTTTCCAAGCAGCCGTTTTAGACATTCTCATGGCCAAGACCAAAAAAGCTTTGGAGAAATATCCGGTCAAGACTCTAGTCGTTGCTGGTGGGGTCGCAGCCAACCAAGGTCTCCGTGAACGCTTGGCTTCTGACATCACCGATGTTAAGGTCATAATTCCGCCTCTGCGCCTCTGCGGGGACAATGCAGGGATGATCGCCTATGCCAGTGTCAGCGAGTGGAACAAAGAAAACTTCGCAGGCTGGGACCTCAATGCCAAACCAAGCCTAGCCTTTGAAGGAATTGAATAAGAAAAAGGAGCCAATTGGATGTGTAAGGTCCAATGGCTTTTTTGCTGGGATCTCACCAACTAGTAGCGGATTTGCGAGTTGAAAGAAAATTCGGTATGATAGAAGGAATAAAAGATTGGTGAGGGAAGGGATTATAAAGCATTCTCTCTCATGGGTCCTTTTTCAAGCTTTTTTCTTGTGTTATAATAGAGGTCAATGATTCAAAAAGGAGTGAGAGAGTGGAAAAAGATTTTTGGCAGGGGGTGAGGGACGCGCTACCGACGGCTTTGGGCTATATCAGTATTGGCCTGGCTTGTGGTGTGGTGGCGTCTCCCTATCTTTCTCCTTTGGAGATGGCCTTGATGAGTATCTTGGTCTATGCTGGGGCGGCTCAGTTTGCGATGATCTCTCTGATTGCGGCCCATTCTTCGATCTTGAATATGGCCTTGACGGTGTGTTTGATCAATCTCCGTAATATGTTGATGAGTCTGCATACGTCATCTGACTTTAAGGATGCTAGTCTCGCTCATACCATCGGGATTGGAAGCCTCCTGACCGATGAGAGTTATGGGGTCTACTTGAGCGAGAAGTTAAAGACGGATACCATTACAGTCCCTTGGATGCATGGGAACAATCTAGTAGGCTATGTGGCCTGGATCAGTGCGACGGTTATCGGAACAGCTCTAGGATCTCTCCTACCTGATCCAAAGGCTTTTGGACTTGATTTTGCTTTAGTGGCTATGTTTATTGGGATTTTTGCAGCCCAGTTTCAAGGAATGCAACTGACAGAAAAGACCAAGACCATGCTCATGGTGCTGTTAGCAGTAGCAGTGAGTTTCTTTCTCTTACTCTTTTTTGTTTCGCAACCGCTAGCTGTGCTAGCTGCGACCTTTGATCGGCTGTTTTTGTGGGGGTGGTCTGTGATGCGCGTGAATAGTTCTATCTTCATGGCCATTCTGGCCTCAGCCCTCGTTACCTGGATTCCTCGGATCTTGCCCTTCCTCTTAGTCAAATACAAGGGACTGCCGGCTCCTGTGACCCGCTTTCTCAAATACCTGCCCATTTCCATTATCTTTGCCTTGGTTTTATCAAGCTTAGTAGATGGGAAAATTGGAAGCCTCCCGCAGTTTCACTGGTTGGACCTAGTAGTGACCATTCCCAGTCTCTTTGTAGCCTTTCGTTACAAAAAAACCTTATGGGAACCGTTTTGTTTGGGAATTGTCTTTGATTGCCCTATTACGATTGGTATTTTAAATGGAAAAATATGTTACAAAAAAGTTACAATTATTACAAAAAACTTGATTTTTGTAATAATTGGAGTATAATGGGAGTCAGAAAGATAAAGAGGTAATCGTATGAAAAAATCAATCTTCCGTTGGAGTGCCGCTGTTCTGGTGGCTGCTTCACTTGGTCTAGCTCTCGGTGGTTGTGGTGCAAAGGATAAAAAGACAGCTATCCTCATCCGCAAAAGCATCTACCAGCAAGGTAGAGAAAAAAGCCAAAAGTAATAGCAAAAAGAGTGCAGCATCTTCCTCTCAGGCAAACGATACAGCTAGCTCTTCGACTCAAGCAAGTAGCGCGACAGCTTCAAAAGACTCTGGTAAGACCGAGAATGCGTCTACTACGACGCAAGCTACTGTCCCTGCAGAATTGGTGGGAACTTGGGTAGGATCTAGCCCACAAGCGGATGCGATTAAAATGACTGTGGATGCCAATGGAGATGTGACAACAGTGGTTAGCTTCAAAAAAATGATAGCGAACCGACTCGGACAGCGACCTATACAGCAAGAGCAGTCAAAAGCAACAGGCAATATCTACTATTGGGAATGTCAGAAGGATTGGATGGGAGCTGATGCCTTGCTTCCTGGGATCACAGGGCTAGGTGTAGCCAAACTTCCGACTTTGAACCTGGTTTTGTCTTAGAAGAAGGACACTATACACCCGATTGTTTTCACAGCGGCTCTCAATACAGAATTTGACTACACCAAATACAATGATTTCCGTTTTTCATTAACTAAAGAACAATAAAAAGACGAACTCGATGGAAAATCGAGTTCGTTTTTAGATAGATTAACGAAGATAGATAACTTTGAACAATAATACAGCTAAGATAGCGACAAGGATTGGGGCTACAACTGGTACCCAAGCATACCACCATTTTGAATCACCTTTGTGTTCTCCCAAGATAGACTTTGGAAGGAAGGCATGGACCAAACGAGGACCAAAAGTCACGTGCAGGGTTCAAACCAGGTCCAGTAGGGACCTCCAAGTGACGTAACAAGAGCCATAACAAGGAATCCAAGAGCCAAGTGAGCAATTCCCTAAACCTGAAGCGTGTGCTTGTGATAAAGCCAATTTCTGTCGCTGATGTGGTAGCATCAAAGACGCCTCCTTGTTCAGTCAGCGACTTTTTGAGCAAGACCTGCAACTTCTGCACCAAAAGAAATGTTTTCGTTAAGCCGAGGGCACCAAAGAAAAGGACGAATGATCCGGCAAACTCGTTGATGAAGCCATTAATTGTAGCCTTGCGTGATTCAGGAGTTCCTTTATCCAAACTAGAAATCGTTGAGAATGTTCCTAAGATGTTGTTAGGATTTTCAGTTTGGATGTAGTATGGACGGTGAGTCGCAACGACAACCAATTGTCCAAACATAGCTCCAAGAAGTTGAGCAACGATGTATGGTAAAACATTTGCCCATGGGAAAGAGTCCGCTAACTGCAAGTCCAAGAGTGAAGGCTGGGTTAATGTGGTTTCCCTGAAACATTACCGAACATCAAGGCTGGAATCATTACTCCCCATCCCATATCCGATCGCAATGACAAGCCAACCGCTTTGATGACCTTTTAGTTCCTTTTAATTCGACGTTTGCAACTGCACCATTTCCGAGGATAAGCAGCAAAGCCGTTCCAATAAACTCTGAAAAGAGTTTAACACTAAAATCAAAATCCATGATTCTAATAATCTCCTTTATAAATTTTTATACCAATCCATTCTATCAAGTAAATACTAACTTGTAAAGAATTTTTAAAAATTTTATTTCAATAGATGAAGAATAAAGTGAGTGAAATTTCTTTCAGTAATGAGGGCTCCCTGCTACCCAACCGGTGCAGAGGGCGGATGTAATATTAAAACCGCCTGTATGGGCATTGATATCGAGGACTTCTCCTGCAAAGTGGAGTCCAGGAACGAGCTTACTTTCTAGGGTTTTAGGATTGATTTCTTTAAGGCTGACACCACCCTTGGTCACAAAGGACTTAGCTAGTGACATCTTCCCAGTGACGGGGATAGGTAGCTCTTTGATCTTTTGAATGAGCTCTTCTGTCTGAGGAAGAGTGAGTTGCTTGGCTTTTTCAGGGAATCCTTGCGCCAAGAAATCAGCTAATCGTTCAGGAAGCAGGGCTTTGAGGCTATTTTTAATGGCCTTTTCTCGATGCTCTTCTAGAAAGTCTTTTAACTCTTGGGAAGAAGTGGTCGGAAGGAGGTCTAGAGATAAGATTTCCCCGCCTTTAACAAAGCTGGACATCCGAAGGGCTGCAGGGCCAGAGAGTCCAAAATGGGTAAAGAGAAGGTCGTGTGATGATGTGTTTGCCGTAGCTGAGGGTCACATCTGTCAGAGAGATGCCTTGAGGGCCTTGTGTGGAAAAATCTGTCAAAAGAGGACTTTCTGCCGCTTCGAGATCGGTGATGGTGTGTTTAAAGTGGCGGGCAATTTCGTGTCCGTAGCCAGTAGAGCCGGTAGAAGGGTAGGATTTGCCTCCAGTCGTAACGATCAGCTTATCAGCTGTCCAAGTGTTTTTCAGCTGATTTGACGATGAAGACGTCTTCTGGCTTGGTGACAGAGACCACTTCACAGTTGGTGGCAATGCTAGCACCTAAGCTCAAGAATCTTATTTTTCTAAGGCTTGAATAATGGTGCGAGATTGATCACTAACAGGAAAGACCCGACCATGGTCTTCGACTTTTTAACTTGACGCCATTATCGGTAAAAAAATTGGATGATATCATGATTATCAAATTGGGAAAAACACACTGTAAAGGAAACGGCCATTTCCAGGGATACCGGCCATCAAATCGTCTAAGGTCCCGTTGTTTGTGACATTACAGCGCCCCTCCGGTACCTGCAAGTTTCTTACCCAGCTTTTTTTATTTTTTTCGATCAGTAGCGTAGGTTGGCCATAAGAGGCGCTGGCAATGGTCGCCATCATACCTGCTGGGCCACCGCCGATGACAATGGTGTGAA